>Ga0310691_10000571_pt1 | contig 66585 bp, 60 predicted proteins | sample 176DNAGHGlowgp2_FD_203887 | JGI IMG/M metagenome (GOLD analysis project Ga0310691, IMG submission 203887) | Sheep rumen microbial communities from Palmerston North, Manawatu-Wanganui, New Zealand - 1766 DNA GHGlow gp2 (v2) (version 2) | ecosystem: Host-associated > Mammals > Digestive system >...
ACCTGCTGCACAGCCTGCCCCCGCGCCGGTCAATGCACCGAAGCCGGAACCGGCTGCACCGAAACAGGAATCTGCTCCGGCGCCTGCACCTGCTGCACAACCTGCCCCCGCGCCGGTCAATGCACCGAATAATGCAGCGGGCAATCAGCCGGAACAGGCTTCGCAGAAATATGCAAACAATCAAGAGCCGCGCTGGAAGCAGAAGGAACGCGAGGCAGCCGCAGCAGCAGTCGCCGCGGCAGTACCGCAGCAGCCGACGCAGACACCGCAGCAATCTGCACAGCAGGCACCGAAACAATCTGCACAGCAGGCACCGCAGCAGCAACCGAACCGTCAGCAGGCACCTGCCGCTCAGCAGCCCGCTTCACCGTCCGCCGCTGCCAATCAGCAAAATGGACAAACGCCCGCACCGCCCGCGCCTGTTCCGCCCGTACCGCCTGCTCCGCCGACCCCGCCCGTCAGCGATGAACCGGTTACACCGGCTCCGGCAGAGAAACAATCCTCCTTCGGCAAGTTCAATGCAGTGCTTTGTGCGCTGCTTGCATTGAACCTCGCAGGCGGCGGATTCCTCATCACGAAAATGCTGACCAAGAAAGACGATCCGAAGCCGGCTGATTCGCAGGTCGCGATGGTCGATGAAACCACCACGACAACGACTGCCGAAACCACCACAACGACGGAAGCCACAACGACAACCACAACCAAAGCAACCACATCCGCAACAACAACTGAGCGCACCACAACAACCCCAAAAACGACAACCGAATCCACCGCTCCGACAACCGAGCCGACTACATCATCAACGACAGCCACAACCAAAACCGAACCGCAGACCCAGCAGGTAGACAAACACTCTGCGGCGCAGTATTACAAAGACTACCCGGGTGTCGCGTTCAAGGATAATGCAAATGATCCTTTCTGTCCGCCGAATCTCTATACCAGAGCTTCCAATTTTGACAGCAAGGCAGTTCAGGAAGCAACCGCAAAGAATACACTCGCAGGACTGCCGGTGAAATGGATTGATATGGCAAACCCGATCGGCGTCAACAACGATGACACCCAGTTCCGCTATGTGACCAATGCATATCCGGTTCCGACGCTGGGATTCTCGCTGCCTGCCGCAATTGACCTCTATATTCATGAGGGCGTCAAGCCGCACGGAAATTATCTCCGCCGCATTGACTATTACTTCGGCAACCACCAGGACGACCGCTCCGGATACACATGGACAAGGGATGAGCTCTACTCGGTCTTTACGAAGCTGAATGCCAATATTAAAGGCAGACTCGGAAACGGCACACGCGTCAATGACAGCTCGGAGGAGCACTACCGCTATACAACCTCCGGCGGCGGCTCGCTTGATCTCTTCTTCTATAATCTTAACGGAAAATACATGGTTCGCCTGTCGCGTTCCAACAACTAAAGGAGGCTTGACGGCTGATGGCAATTCTGGATGCATTCGCGCGCGGGCTTGATAAGCTCGCGGATAAAATCGACCGGCTCTCGGATTCGCAGCAGCTGAATCAGGATACAGAATTCTCCATTATGGATAAGGATTACTGCTGGGAGGATCTCGACTACGCCGGAGACGCAACCATGCAGCGGCACGTTGTGACAGGGCAGTGCCGGATTGTCGGGAAATACGGAACGGTGCTTGACCGCGGCACACAGGAGGAAATGGAGCAATCCATGATCCGGCGTTCTGCAATGGAGGCGGCGCTGCACAAATCAACCGGTTCCATGTATCCCTCTGAGCAGGGCACGCTGCCGAAAGCAGAACCGGAAATTCTGACTGCGTCGCCGGTGCTCGCACAGTACGGCGATATCATCGGAGTTGTGCGGGCGAAGGGTACTTATGAGCATTACGGGATTTATGTCAGCGACACCTGCGTTGTGCATTACGGAATCCCGAGCGGGAAAACCCTGCGCCCCTCAATCCATGCAACAGACCTGCGGCATTTTCTCGGCAGCGACACGGATTACTTTGTGCTTGATTTTCCCAAGCCGTATCAGCCGCCGGTTCGACTCGGCAATCAGGGTTCGGTTCCGCATTCCGAAACCGTTTCAGAAGAACTTGCAAAGCAGCTTTATCAGACCTACGGCTATCATCTCTACACCCCGGAGGAGACCGTTGCACGGGCGCGCTCCCGCATCGGCGAGACAAATTACAATCTGCTGACGAACAACTGCGAGCACTTTGCGATTTGGTGCAAGACCGGCGTCAGCGAGTCCATACAGATTTCCGGGATGCTGCAAACGCTGCTCAAGAGCAATCGCTGGACCTTCCGCAAGCCGGTTTACCGGTGAGCAATCCACACAGAAAACAGGAAGCGGTCAGAGCCGATATCGGTTCTGACCGCTGTTTTGTATGCTTCATTCTGCCGGAACTTCTCCCGGCAGGGGAGGGGCGATTTTTGGCTATAATGCAAGGTTTTTGACGTGGGGGAGGGGGTTAAAAATCAACGGGAGAGGGGGCGGGGGAGGGGTCATTCAGGGCATTTTTCGTCCGATTCCGACGGATATTTCACCGCAAGCAGAGCCGCCGTTTCAGCCAGATCAGCACACAGAGACGCAGGCTCCAGCACCGTGACCCACCGTGCATATTGGAGCGCCCAATGCTCCATCGCAAGCGGATGCACCTGCACCGTCACCGTCACCAGACCCGGTTTCTCCGCCGGAACGATGCACGCGCTGTCCCCGAACCAATCGGCAATGTCACCCATAATACGGGCGTCGGCAAGAAAGCGGCAGGTCACCTGCTCGCCGCTATACATATAAAGCTGCTCAATTGTCCGGCTCGGATTCCGCAGATCCGCAGGCGGAGGCTGACTCGACGCATCGGGCAGAAGCCTCAGTTCGAGAATCCGGTCGATCCTGTAATGTGACACACTCTGATACGGCTCCTTCCGGCACACAAGATAATAGCGCCCCTGTGATACGAGAATCCGGTACGGGCTGACACGGTAGATTCTCGGCGCGCCGTTCTCATCACAGCGCGGCGCCGGTTCGATTTTTCCCTCGGCAGACAGCCTGCATCCGCAGTATTGAAATTCGACCATGCAATTCTTGCGGATTGCCTCACAGAGCAGCTCAACGGAATAGAGAAGCTGCTTTGCCGGCGGATGGTGCAGATGCACAACAGGCGGGACTGCGTCCTGCACATGATACATCGCCGTATGCGGAGCAAGCCGGCAGAGTTTATTTGCAACCGCATCCCGCTGGCGCTCGGGCAGTGTCGGCATTGCATTCAGTAAATCTAATAAGAGCCGCAGCTCGCTTAATTCGAGCTGCGGTTCCATGTACCAATCTGTATCGCGTGTATAGGCAGTGCCGTCCGGCTTGCTGTGGGGTTTGCGGTCTGCATTCAGCGGAAATCCCACCTCACAGAGCAGATCAAGATGCCGTTTTAATGTCCGGCGGTTCAGTGTGACACCGAACCGCGTCTGCATCCTGCGAAGGAGCTGCTGCTGCGAAAGCCGGTGCTGCGGGTCTGTCTCCTCCTGTAAAATACGGAGTAATTGAAAGATTGCGGTCATTTTGCTGCACTTCCTGTCTTTAATCCGTTTTTGCTTTTGACTGCCTGCTCATAGATTTTTCGGTTTTCTTCAAAATCCACTGCAAGCACCATTTGTCCGTCCGGTGAGGTCTGGTCATCAAATGTACCGTCTGCCGGGAGTCTGAGCGACTGTTTATCGTAGAAAATCAGTTCATATGGCAGCTTCAGTGAAAGCCAGTACATTCTGCCGCTGCTGATATTAGTCTTGAATTCCGGCAGCGCATTTTTCAGCATTTTCACAACCGAGCTTGGCTTCAGAATCCGGAGTTTATCGAGAACAATCTCTATGACATTGCGCTGACGCTCTGTCCGCTCAAAATCTGCATTGCCGATCTTTCGGATGCGCGAATAGGACAGCGCCTGCTTGCCGTTCAGAACGAATGTGCCGCCGCTCGGGAGCAAATCTGCATCCTTCACATCTCCCATAATCTCATTGATTTCATTTTGCAGGATGGAATTGATTGCAGCCGCTTCTTTGTCGGTTATTTTCACCTTTACACCGCCGACTGCATCCGTCATATGCACAAATGCTGCGAAATTGATGCAGATGTACTCATCGACACGGATTCCGAAATTATTGATAATCGTGTCCATCAGCAGTGTCGGGCCGCCGTATGCGTAGGCAGCGTTGAGCTTATTTGCACCGTATCCGGGAATGTTTACATATGTATCGCGCATCAGCGAAGTCATGGTCAGTGTACTGTTGCGGCTGCTGAAGCTCAGCAGCATGATGGTGTCAGCGCGTCCGCGTTCATCGCCGCGTGCATCGGTTCCGATCAAAAGAACATTACGAACCTTGCTGTCGATCTCTGCTACATTCGCCGTGATATGCCGCTCGCCGGTTTTCTCCGTTTGAATCTTGCGGATCGCAAGAATGGCGATAACGGAATATATCACAAATATTGTCATCACGAAGCTGACGAATGAAATCACAATGCGGCGCAGACAGCTGTGACGGCGTTTGCGGCGCTTTTTTTTGCGCTTCTGCACAACCGGTTCTTCATCCTGAAATTCCTCCGGCTGTTCATAAACAGGCTCCGGCGAATAATCCGGGATCGGCGGATTATATCCCTGATACATTCCGTCCCACGACGCACGGCGCAGACCTGCCTGCGGAGGCGATGTCCTTCGCGGCTGCGATTGCAACTGACGCGTCTGCGGCTCACGCATCACGCTTCGCCTGCCGCCCTGCTGCGTGGCGCCGGAATTCCTCCTGATGTTTTGCTGAACAGCACGCTGGCGTGCGCCGAGATTCTGCGGCGTTTGTGCGCCCTGCTCCGGCATATAAACAGGCGGTGCATTGTTCTGCTGTTCCTGTTTCGGTATCGGAATCGACTTTGTATCTGACATCCCGTTGTGTTTGCTCATATCGGTCATCCTTCCATTGCTCTGCAAATGCGGTTTTCTTTCTGTTTATATTATACCCGCTGCGCACCCCTGCTGTCAATGATTCTGCTGAATTTCGCATGAGATTGCAACGGTTTTGTTACCGTTTTCATTGTTCCATGTGGAACAAGAACATATGTTTACAGTGGGCTTCTCTTGATTTTCGCAAATCTCCGTGGATATTGTTCCGGAGTCGGCGCGGATTTTGTGACACAAACAACCACTTTGTCCTCGCCCTCAAGCGTGTATCGAATCATCTGCGGTACATCTCCGCCGAGCGCATTTGCCGCCGAATCAAAACGCTCAGCCGCCATATCAAAACTGCGCCCCTTCATGGCAATCAATGCACCGTTCACCTTCAAAAACGGCAGGCTAAGCTCCGAAAGCATGGAGCCGCTTGCCATTGCCCGCGAAACCGCAAAATCATATGTCTCACGAACGCCTTCCTGCCTGACATACTCCTCAGCACGGCAGCAGACAGTTTCGATTTGCAATCCGAGCTTCTGCGCTGCCGTTTTGCAGAATTGCACCTTATTCATTTCGCTGTCAAGAAGGGTCATCCGCAGGTTCGGATTGAGAATTGCAAGCGGGATTCCGGGAATACCCCCGCCTGTCCCGATATCAATGACAGATGCATCATCCCGCAAATAGCGCAGCACATACGCCGCATCAAGAAAATGCCGTGTCCAGATATCAGAAAGGGTACTTGCTGCATTCAGATTCTGGATTGTACTCTCTGAACGGAGCAAATCAGCGAACTGCTCCAGTTTCCGGAAGGCATCGTCGCGCAGCAGAATCTCATAGCGCGCAAACAGTGCTTTTACAGAATCCATCGACTCATTCACCATGATAACCGCCCGCCTTTAACCAAGTAATCAGAATCGAAATATCCGCCGGAGAGACGCCGGAGATCGAAGCTGCCTGCGCAAGCTGCTCGGGTTTATCCCGCTCAAGTTTTTCCGCAGCTTCTGACGATAGGCCGCGAATCGCGCTGTAATCCGTATTGAGCGGCAAGCGGATTCGTTCCAATTCAGCCATGCGGCTATTTTGCTGATTCTGGCGTGCAATATACTGCTCATATCGAATCCGGTTCCCGACCTCTTCGGCTTCTGTTTCGTTCAATTCAAGCGGAATGGGTAAAATACTGCGAATTTCCGAGAAATGAATCTGAGGACGCTTCAGAATTGACTCAAGCTTTGTTTTTTGCGTGATTTCGCTTGTTTCATGCGCCAGAAGGAACGCATTGATCTGATCCGGTGTAACAGAAGCAGCCTGAATCCGCTCAATTGCATCATAAATATGCTGCATTTTCATCTGAAAACGCTCCCATTGTGCATTGTCAATCAGACGGTATTCCCGCCCGATCGGCGTCAACCGTTCATCAGCATTAGCATGACGCAGCGAAAGCCGGTACTCACTGCGCGCTGTCATCATACGATAGGGGTCATCTGTGCCTTTTGTTACAAGATCGTCAATCAAAGTCCCGATATATGAGCTGCTGCGCGGCAATTCGAGCTGCTCTTCACCCAAAACATACGCAGATGCGTTTATTCCGGCAATCAAGCCCTGTGCCGCAGCCTCCTCATAGCCGGATGTTCCGTTGAACTGTCCCGCAGAATAAAGTCCGTGAAAATTGCGGAAAGCAAGCGAATGCAACAAAGCTGTCGGGTTTATGCAGTCATATTCAATCGCATACGCAGACCGCATGATTTCAATTTTCTCAAATCCACGAACGGTTCGCAGCATCTGATCCTGCACATATTCCGGAAGCGAAGTGCTAAATCCCTGCAAATACATCTCTTCGGATTCAATTCCGGTCGGCTCAACAAAAATCTGATGGCGCTCCCGGCTCGCAAACCGCACAACCTTATCCTCAATTGAAGGACAATAACGCGGCCCGATTCCGTGAATTACACCGCCGTACAACGGGGATTCTCCGAGATTTTTCCGGATCACCTCATGCGTTTTCGCATTTGTATTCGCAATATAGCACACAGCATCATTTCGCACACTCCCCTGCTCCGCATCAAATGAAAACGGGATGGGGTTCTCGTCACCGTATTGCGGCTGCAAAACCGAATAATCAATGCTTCTTCGATGAACACGGCAAGGCGTCCCGGTTTTGAATCTGCGCAGCGAAATCCCGAGCTCTGTCAGTTTATCAGACAGAAATGATGCGGGCAGACACGAATCCGGTCCACTCTCCCGCGATTTTTTACCGATATAAACGCGTCCGTTCAGGAATGTTCCTGCGCAGATCACCGCAGCTTTACAGGAATAGACGCCGCCAAAACTGTTTACAACGCCGGTGACATTGTAATTATCGTCAATCAGGATATCGGCAATCTCTGCCTGAATCACATACAAATTCTTCGTGTTTTCTACGGTTTTCTTCATATGCAGATGGTACATTGCACGGTCGGCCTGTGCACGGGGGCTGTGAACAGATACACCTTTGCTCAGGTTCAGCATTCGCATTTGGATACAGCAGGCATCGCCCGCTTTGCCCATTACACCGCCTAGCGCGTCTATTTCGCGCACCAAATGGCCCTTTGCACTGCCGCCGATTGACGGATTGCAGGGCATATTTCCAATATGATCGAGTGCAATCGTGATGAGTGCTGTTTTACAACCGCGTTTTGCCGATGCGACTGCCGCCTCAATTCCGGCGTGACCGGCGCCAATCACAATTACATCATATTCTCCTAAATTCGCCATTTCTTCACCTCAATTGTTCCACATGGAACACTATCTGACAAATTACAACAATGTTCCACGTGGAACACAGCCGCCCGTGTTCCACATGGAACAATTCAGTTTTATTTTCCGACACAGAATCGCGAAAAAACGCCGTCGATTGTCTCCTGAGAGACGTCCGTACCGTCAATTTCCGACAAATTTCGTGCAGCCTGATCCAACTCACCGACAAGCATATCCAACTCTCCCCCGTAATCAAGAAGGAAAATTGCATCTGCTAAATGCAGGTTTGCCTGATGTAAAAGCCGGAATTGCCTTTCATTGATAATAGAAGGCTGATTACAATTCGCAGCCGGAAACATTATCTTTAACGCATCCAGCATTTTTACTGAGGAATTCTCCTGAATTGCAGCACACTGCACAACCGGGTAGCGATCATCCGGCGAAATCTGCCCATCCAAATCAATTTTATTCCACAAGAGCAATACATGACGATTCTTGCAGGCAGAAAGAACCTTCTCATCTTCAGCCGTAATCCCGATTGAAGAATCCACAACATACAAAATCAAATCAGCGGTGTCAAGAACGCGCATCGCCTGTTCGATTCCGATAGATTCGATCTCATTTTCGGTTTCGCGGATTCCCGCAGTATCTGACAAAACCAAAATATACGGGCCGATTTTCACACTTTCCGTCACAACATCACGCGTCGTGCCGGGGATGCTTGTCACAATGCTGCGATTCTCTCCACAGAGCCAGTTCATGACAGAAGATTTACCCGCATTAGGTCTTCCAAGTAGAACCGTTCGGATCCCATTTTTCAAGATCTTTCCATCCTGATAATGCGCTTCCATATCAGAAAGTCTGTCAGAAATTCCGAGTATTTGCGCAGATAACCGCACCGGATCAAGCTCGGGAGGGAATTCCTCAGCATCATCCATCCAGTAAGCCAACGCGGACAAGATCTCTATGATACTGTCCGTGACCTCCCGCATTTGACGGCTTAATCTGCCATCCTTGACCATGTTTGCATGGTTCAGAGCAGCTTTGCCGTCCGCTTCAATCACATCCATAACTGCTTCAGCTTGTGAAAGTGACATTTTTCCATTTAAGAACGAACGTTTCGTAAATTCACCGGGCTCGGCAGGCGCGGCACCGTTCAGCAGAACAAGATGCAGGATCTCATTTGTTAAATATATTCCGCCGTGACAGGTAATCTCAACGGTATCCTCGCCCGTATAGCTGTGCGGCGCACGAAACACCGTAAGCACGACGTCATCAACCCGCACATTCTCATGTTCAATATATCCATAGGAACAGCTATAACCGCGCATTTCCGTCACTTTTACATGATTTACGGCGACAAAAACACGGTCGGCAACCGCCAGTGCATCTTCGCCGGAAATGCGGATCATCGCGATTCCGCCGACTGCCTGGGGTGTCGAAATTGCAGCAATTGTACTCATAATACTCCAAAGAAAAAGGGCAGCCAAGCCGCCCTTTTTTTCATATCAGAAATCAATCTTGCCGTAGACGCCCGCATTTAGTGCATCTTCCGGCTTCGGACGCTTATAATCCTTTTCAAAACTCGTAGAAAGATCGAGCTTTCTCGGTCCCTCACCGGAGGGTCTCCGCTCTCTGCGGTCGCGGTCATTTCGTCTGCCTCTGCGGTCGCCGCGCTCGCGGTCAAACTTACCGCCGCTGCGGAAGCTGCGCGCATTTTTATCATCGCGCTTATACGCGGGCGCCGAATCGTTCGTAATGATGACCTTTCTGTTCGGCTCCTCGCCGGAAGAATGCGAGGAAACGCCCTCAATCTCCGTCACGGCAGAGTGAATAATTCTGCGCTCATATGGGTTCATCGGCTCAAGCGCAATGCTTCTGCCGGATTTCAGCACGTTGCGGCTGATGCGCTGAGCGAGCTCCTGAAGCGCCTTTCTGCGCTTCTCACGATAACCGCAGGTGTCGATTGTCAGTCTTACATAGTCTTTATCGCCGCGGTTCGCGATCATCGAGGTCAGATATTGCAGCGCATCGAGCGTGTCGCCGCGTCTGCCGATCAGGGAACCGGCATTTTCGCCCTTCAATTCAAAGGAGATTCCGTTTTCAAGTCTGCCCTCACAGGTCACACCGGGTGCGAGCTTGCTGAGCACACTCTCAAGATATGCAGCACCGACAGCCATTTTTTCAAGCATTACCTCAGGCGAAACCTCAGGTTTATCCTCAGCGGATTCCTCCTGTTTCTCCTCCTCGGCAACAGGTTCCGCAGCGATATCCGTAATCGGCACAGCAGGTTCCTCAGAGGCTTCTGCGGCCGGCTCCTCGGTCTGCTCAGGCTCAGAAGCCGCAGGAACAAATTTCGCTTCAATCTTGAATTCTTCCTTTTTCCCGAACAGCCCGCCGAGCAAAGAACGCTTGGGCTCCTCCAGAACCTTCACATCAATTTCGGAAACCGGTACTCCGAAGGCATCGGCAGCCTTCTGCTTCGCCTCATTGAGGCTCGGAGCTGTAAAAATTCCGGTCATGATATCAACTCCTTTCGTTTTATTGCAGCGGAAAATCACGCATCTTCATCTAATTCGTCAGATTCGTCACCTTCCGGCAATTCTTCACCGTATTTCAAAGCAGCGCGCTTTCTCGCCGCTTCAATCAGCTTCTTTTCATATTCGGCACGCTCCTTGCGGGACATACCGTCATCGCCGTCCGCATAGCGCGTCCGGTTTGCATCGCCTGCTCTGCCCTGCTGTTCTGCCTGATACTGCGCAGACTGTTCCATCATGCGCTGCATCCACGAGGGGCCCTTTGCAAGCTGCTTCTGCTTTTCTTTTTCGTTGATTTGGACAAGGCGCTCGCCAGCGAGATACTTATAAAGCAGAATGGAAATAATCAGGCTGAAAACAGAGTTCCAAAGCCAATACCAGCTCAAACCTGCCGGAAGAACCATACCGAAATAGATGGTCATGAGCGGGGCGAGGTAAATCATCGCATTCATCATGCAGGAGCTCTGTGCCGGGTTATCCGGGTTCGCTTTCTTGCTGTGATACTGCGAAATAAAGGACATTGCAAGCTGAACAAGTGCTGCAAGGATCGGGACGGTCACGAGCATGATTGCCGTGGTTGTCCATGCGTCCGGCTTAAAGGTCGGAACAGCGGTCAGATCAAGACCGAGAATCTTGACATTGAACTTGCTGATTTTATCAGCAAACTCGGACATATCGCCGAACGCACCGGGCGTATTGCGATATTTGAGCATGATAAGCTCAGGACGGCTTTTCAGCTCATTGATTGCAGCTTTGTCATCACCGAGAAACGCCGTCAGCTTTTGCTGCGCCTGATTCAGCGTATCTGCGTCGATACGGAGAATAAAGGTCAGCGGCTTCAAAACAACACGGTAAACACCGAGCAGCAGGAACATGGTCAGGAAGCTGCTCAGGCAGCCTGCGCTGGGATTGACGCCTTCTTCGGTATAGAGCTTATTCTGCTCTTCCTGAAAGCGCTGCTGGTTATTGGCAAAGGATTTGCGCAGCTTTGCGACTTTATCCGAAAGTAAACCCATTCTCGCCTGATTGACCTGCATTTTATAGGTGCTGTGCAGGGTAATCAATTTAAGAAAAACAGTAAACAGTAAAATAGACAGACCGTAATTATGGAAAATCTGATAGATTCCCCACATGACCCATCCGAAAGGAATTGCAATGAGATCAAACAAGTGCTGTTCCTCCGTTCATGAATCGTAAATATCACATAGAATCGCGCTTTTGCCGCCATTTTTCACGCGGGGCAAGCAGCCACCCGTATACATCTTCTGCCCGCCTTTGAACAGGAGACAGCGGATCGGGCTGCGGAATTTTATGCCGTCCGAGCAGATCAAATTTCAGCGGAACCGGATCCCATCCGCCCTTTGAAAGCGGATTACAACGGCAGATTCGCAGCGTGCCGAGCCAGATGCCCGGAATCACGCCGAAGCGCTCAATCGCCTGCATCGCGTAAGCAGAGCATGACGGATGATACCGGCAGACCGCCGGAAAATGCGGTGAAATAAAACGCCGGTAGCCTCTGATCGGCAAAACAAAAATTCTGCGCAGCAGCTTCATTTTTCTGTTCCTGCCGGTGATTTTCGCTTCTGCGGCGGCTTCGGATTCTGCACGCAGGGAATTTCCCCGCTGCTGACGCCCTGGCAATGCCGGACGCCCTTAGACAAAAGACTCTGTGTCAGCACATCGGATTTCTGCTCCGGCAGCGTGCTCCTCGCGACGAAAACCAGATCAATCCCGACGGGCATTTGCAGCTCAGCGGCTGAATATGCGGCGCGGATGATGCGCTTTGCACGGTTTCGCTTTACGGCATTGCCGATTTTCTTTCCGGCGGTAATGCCGAGCCGGTTATAAGGCAGCTTATTCGGCATGACATAGATCAGCGTACTGCCGAGCGAACAAAAGGCGCCCTTGCGGTAAAGACGCTGAAAATCCGCGTTATTGTTCAGCTTTTGCGTAAACAGCATGCTCTGGCGCCTCCCGGAAAAAAGGTTCCGTAATTCAAGAAAAAGAGAGCCACAATCGGGGGATTGCGGCTCTCTTTCTTGCGTATCGGATCAATAGGTCAGTCTTGCACGACCCTTTGCACGGCGGCGAGCCAGAACTTTACGACCATTCGCGGTTGCCATACGCTTCCGGAAGCCGTGCTCCATCTTACGGTGCCGCTTCTTCGGCTGATATGTTCTCTTCATGGAAATCGTCACTCCTTTTCTTTTGTATCATCAAACATCCCCCGTTTTCTTCGGAGAGACGTAAAGAATCACAGAATTTTATTGCAGTCTGCTGTACGGATACAACACTCCCTGCGAGGTTTAATTATACAGGAAAATCGCGGAAAAGTCAAGCGGTTCATTCTATTTTTGTGCACCCTGTCGAGAAAACAGAGACAGCCTTGCTTTGTTATATGCACATTTCAAGTACACTGCCCGCAGTTACACAAAAACCGTCTATTTTGCGGTATTTTTAATCAGCCGATTTGTTCAATCTTGAAATTGCGCACCCGTATGCCGCATTCGGTATCGCCGAGGCCACCGAAGCTGAAGCCGCAGAACACATCGTAATCGGTCGGATAGTCCATTGTAAACTCATAGGAAACAGCCTTAAACGGGGTGCAGTTGAGCGGCAGTGTCGCTTCAAAATACGGGTCATACGGTTCATAATTCTGGATAAAGGAGATCAGTGCGTGATGCGATTGGGGATCGTAGCCCTCCCCTTCGTTGTATGTTTCCGCCTTATACTCGAATGAAACACGGTAGCGGTTTCCCTGATGCAGCGCGATATCCGTAAACTTCGCCTGAACCGACCACGGGTTCGGACCCGGCGAGTGAACACTGCATAAAAGCGTATCAAAACCGGGCTGCGGCAGGGTGATATAGGCAGAAGCGCCGTCTTCAATCTGTGAATCCCAGTGTGCCGCCTGGCTCCAGTTATAGAGCTCTGTCACGCCTGCCTCTCCCTGATTGGACGGTGTTGTCTGATTCTGCGGTGCTTCTCCGTTAAAAATCGGAGATCCGGCGACAAAGGTATGCCCCTCGCCGTCATCCCATGAACCGTCGCTGTTCCGTGTCAGCGTGAAATAGCGGTAATAATCATTTGCAAAGGTGCCGCGGACATAACCGGGTTCTCTCATTTCAACGGAAGTTTCCGTGGTGCTGTTAACAAACCCTTCTGACCAGCAGCTGTCCGGCGTTGTGCGGTACCAGTAAAACTCCTTTTCCGCACCGTTTTTATCGTATCCGCGAATGATATAATCTGCACTGTCAAACAGATAATGATCCGTTTTATCAAATTTCAGAACCAGATAACATTCCGAGTCGCTGTCATATGCATAGAGTATACCGGTTCTTTGCAGTTCACGGATTGCCGCATCAGAGCCGGCTTGTTCATCCGGCTGACTCTCGGACACAGATTCCGCCTCACTGCTCTCGGTATTATCTGATTTCTCTGCCTCACTGCTTTCGGTATTATCCGATTCCTCTGTTTCACTGCTCTGCTCATCCTCCCGGAAAAACGGAATGATATCGGAGGAACTGTCCCGCAGCCGTTTTCCGGAGTTGTTTTCGTGTTTCTCTCCGCATCCGGCGCAGAGTGATGTGCAGAGCAAAATTGTTAATAATACAGCATTTCGTCTCATATATGTTCCTCTTTCCCATTTTCATTGATCTTTTGGAGATTCCGTGTGAATTACAAACCAGAACGTCGAGCCTGCTCCGACTGTACTGTCTACGCCGAAAGCATAATCATGCAGCCGCAGAATCGCCTTAACGATCGAAAGCCCGAGACCGGTTCCGCGCACCTCCCGCTTATAGTTGCTGCTGCGGTAATATTTATCAAAAATCCGCGAAAGCGTTTCCTGATCCATACCCTTTCCGGTATCGCGGACGGAAATCCGGATACCCTCCGGCACATGCTCCTGCTTGATAAATATTTCCTTTGATTCGCCGGAATAATTAACCGCATTATTGACAAGATTGCAGATTACCTGCTCAATCTTGCCCGCATCGCAGTAAACCGGCGCAGCGCCGTCCGTTTCGAGCGAGAAATGATAACCGGAGACCTCGCTCAGTCCGCGGTAGCGTTCCGTAATCTCCTGAAGCCGCTCTTCCATATCAAATTCCGTGCGGTCAAGCGTCATTTTGCCGTTCTCATATTTTGAAAGGTCGAGAATATCGTTGACCAGCGCAGTCAGGCGGTCAGTCTCCTCAATAATGACCTGCAAATGCTGTTCCCGCTTCACAGGATTGTCGCCGGATACATCACGGATCAGCTCTGCATAGCCCTTGAGCATGGTCAGCGGCGTGCGCAAATCATGCGAAGCGTTTGCAATCAGGTCTCGCTGCATCGAATCGACGCGGTTGATCTCATAGCTCGCATAGGTCAGCGTATCGGCAAGCCTGTCCGCTTCGTAATAGCCGCCGCCGGTAAATTTGATATCGTAGCGCCCGTGCGCAAGCTGCTCCGCCTCCTTCGTAACCTGCACAATCGGCTTGGCAAGCCTGTGCGATACGACGACGGAAATGACAAATGCAATCAGAATCAGCATCACGGAAATCATCAGAAGCTGCTTTTTCAGGATATTGACCGTTGCAGAAACAGGCACAAGCGGTGTATTCAGCAGCAGATATCCCTCCGGACGGTCTTTCGGTCCCAGCACACTGGCATAGATCAGAATATCGACCTGAGTCGCCTTATTCTGCTCCTTGCCGATGAGAACGCCGTTCTCCCTCCGCTTCAGCATGCGGATAATATCCCGCGCATGATCGTTCGGACCGTGAATAAAGCAATTGCTGTTCGATCCGGATCCGAGCGCATCGACAGAAAACACCGAGCGCTCAAACCGGTCCCGCACTTCAATGCACATCTGATTATCGCTTGCGAGGCGGTAAAACGATTCGGCATAATCCCCGCTGAGATAATCCTCTTTCATGGTATCTGCGATTTCGACAATATCGTCCGTCTTCATGCGGTTATAGAAATTCTGCAAAAAGAGAATCTGAAAAAACCAGAGCAGAAGCAGAACCGCTACAATAAACACAACAAACCATCCCCAGATATGCAGCCGCATACTGTGGCGTTTTTTCAGCTTATGCTTCAAATTTATATCCCATTCCCCTCAGCGTGACAATAAACTTGCGGTATTCGCCGAGGCTGTTCCGGAGCATTTTGATATGGGTATCGACCGTGCGGTCATCCCCGAAGAAGTCATAGCCCCAGACCTCCTCCAGCAGCTTGTCTCTTGTCAGCGCAATATTCCGGTTTTTGACAAGATAGAACAGCAGGTCATATTCCTTCGGCGTCATGCTCGCCTTCTTTCCGTTGACATAGACGTCTCTGCCCTTCATGTCGATTTCGAGCCCCTCAAAGCTCATGCGCTCCGGAAGCTGCTGCTGCTGCTGCTTCTTATATTTTTCGAGCTCCTTGAGCTGCTCCTCCGTCAGCGCATAGCGGTTGCAGACGGTCTTGATCCGGGCAATCAGCAGCTTCGGGGAGAAGGGCTTGACAACATAATCGTCGATGCCGAGCTCAAAGCCGTATTGCTGGTCATATTCCTCGCCTCTTGCCGAAAGCATGATAATCGGCACATTCGAGCTTTTGCGGATTTCCTTGCAGGCAGAAAATCCGTCCAGCCGCGGCATCATAATGTCCATGATAATCAGATCATAATGCTGATCGCGAACCTTTACGACTGCCTCCATCCCGTCGGCAGCTTCATCGACCTCAATTCCCTCAAATTCCGCATATTCGCGGATCATCATGCGGATCTGCGCTTCGTCATCTACAACCAGAATCTTCATATCAAAATGTCTCCTCTCCGTTCGGTGCATTCTCAGCCTGATGTAACAGTTTTTTGCCGGTTCTCAAAAACCGATACAGTTTTATTATATCACAGAAGTGTGAATTTTTTGTGAAAATTATGTCAAAAATAGCATTCCGCCGCAATAGAATCCATTGACATTTACTGCATCCTCTGATATAATATAAAATGGTATGAAATACAGAAAAGACATTGGCGGGGAGAAACAAAACAGGAAAGGGTGTGACATCCTTTGAAACAGAAAACGAGATTCCATATCGTCAATACGATCATGGTACTGTTCGCCGTCCTGACCGTTCTTGTGATCGCATATGCCTACCGGCACAGAGAAAAAGGCGAACTGCTCTACCTGATTTTCAATACATATGCGCTGATTGCCGTGCTTCTGAGCTTTCTGATTGTGCTGTTCCGGCAGCGCGCCGCAAAGCGCCGGCAGGAATCCAAGAAAAAGCAGCTTCAGAATCTGACGCGTGACCTGTCCTCGCCGGCAATGCTCTGGGACGACAGCCTGCAAACCGTAATTCCCAATGAAACGCTGCTGCGGCTTGCAGATATGACCATGCACGACGATTATGATGCAAAGCACGTTATTCCGATCTTTTTCGGCAAAAAATCGCTCACAGAGGATGATGTGCGCGAGCTGGTTCTCAATAAAAACCGCGAATATACCTTCACAACCGGAAACGGACAAAAGCGCGATATGATCTGGAACACATCTGCCGTCGAGACCGACGAGAGCGGCGTGACATGGTATCTTTCAATCGGACTCGACCTCGCCGATATCCGGCTGATGCAGTCCGAGCTCGAAACCTATTCCAAGCGCCTGACCCTCTCCGAAGCGCGGCACAATCTCATGATGGAGCTGATGGATGTCGGAATCCTGCTGATCGAGCAGGGTAATCCGCAGCTTTTCCCCTCCGATAAACTCCGGCAGATGCTCGGCCTGCAAAGCGAAACCATTACAGTCGAAGAACTGCGCAAACGGGTTTATCCGACGGATGTGGTCACATTCGATAACCATTATCAGACCATGCGGAACCGGATGAAGGATTTTATCAGCAGAACCGAACATATTGAGATGCGGCTGAGCGCCGCAGACGGGCAGTACCGCTGGTATTCCTATCGCTTCCGCGCAACACAGAATGCCGAAACAGGCAGGCTTGCCGTCGGCGGAACCGTCATTGATATCACAAGGGAAAAGGAAAAGGACGCGCAGATTATGCGCATCGCCTACGAGGACGCCGTCACCGGCATCCCGAACCGCCAGAAGCTCATGCAAATGGGGCACGATCTTTATCAGTGTACGCTTGAACTGCAAAATTCCTATTGGGTCATTGTCATTGATATCGACCGCTTTCACCTGATTAACGATACCTGCGGCTATGCAGCGGGCAACGAGCTGCTGAAGCAGTTTGCGGAGACCATGAATCAGCAGCTCAGTCTCGGCGGCTTCGGCGCACGCATCTCCGGCGACAATTTCGCGCTGATTCTCCGGAATACCGGCGACAGCACACTGCCGGAAAAGGTTGTCGGCCGGATACAGCGGCTGCTTTCGACCAAAGCAGTCGGGAAGCTCTCGAATACCTCCCTGACCTGCTCCGCCGGATATGCAATGATGCCGGAGGACGGCGAGAGTTTTGAAAAGGTGCTGGAACACGCGGAATTCGCGCTCTCCTCACAGAGCCGCACCCTCGGCAGCATCAGCCGCTATACCGAGGAAATGCACGACGTCATCATTCAGGAGAGCAATCTCGAAACCCGTCTCGCAGAAGCAGTCATGCGCAATGAGCTGGTGCTGTATTATCAGCCGAAGGTCTCGCTCGAAACCGGTGCCGTAATCGGGCTGGAAGCGCTGATTCGCTGGAGAATCTCACCGGATCAGATGATTTCGCCCGAGCTGTTTATTCCGATTGCCGAGAAATCACAGCTCATCACCCAGATCACCCGCTTTGTCATGGACGAGGCTTGCAGACAGACAAAACTCTGGCAGACGATGGGGCTGCCGGAAATCGTCATGTCGATCAATTTCAGCGGCACCGACTTCTATCAGGAGAATATCTGCGGAGAGATTCAGAAAACGCTGGAGAAATATCAGCTTGACCCGCGCTTCCTCGAAATCGAACTGACAGAATCCCTCGCACTCCGCGATATCGACCTGACCATTGACCGGATGAATCAGCTCCGTGCTGCCGGCATCCGGATTGCAATGGATGATTTCGGCACCGGATATTCCTCGCTGAGCTATATTCAGCGCCTGCCCTTTACCATGGTAAAAATGGACCGTTCCTTCGTCATGCATATGGTTGAGGATCCGGTTGTGCAGGAGATTGTCTCCTCCGTCGCAAGAATCGCAAAGGCAAAGAAGATTCAGACCATTGCCGAGGGCGTTGAGACGCCGGAGCAGGCAAGGCTGCTGCGGGCATCCGGCTGCGATTATGTGCAGGGCTACCTCTGCGGACATCCCATGACCGCGAAGGAAACTGAGCAGTATATCCGCAATAATATCAGAAACAGAATCGTATACTAAGACTGAATTTCAACACACTTCAATCAGAAAGGCGAAAAGAATATGCGTGTTATAACCGGAACAGCAAGAGGACGGCGTCTGCAAACCCCGCCGGGACTCGATACCCGCCCGACAACCGATAAGGTCAAGGAGGCAATCTGCTCCTCCCTGCAATTTGATTTTCCCGGCGCAGAGGTGCTCGATTTATTCGCCGGCAGCGGGCAAATGGCGATTGAAGCGCTGAGCAGAGGCGCGGAAAAGGCAGTGCTGATTGACGCGGATACCCGCGCAGTGAGCTGCATCAAACAGAATGTGAAAGACTGCGGCTTTCTGCAAAAAGCGGAGGTCATTCACGGCGATGCCCTCAGTTATCTGCAAAGAACGACCCGTATGTTCGATATTGCCTTTCTGGATCCGCCCTACCGGAAGGATATTTTGCAGCAGATTCTGCCCGTTCTCGCGAAAAAAATGCAAAAAACCGGCATAATCGTCTGCGAACATGAGCCGGAATGCAAATTATCCGATATAATTGAAGATTTCCACTTGCAAAAGCAGAAAAAATATGGTAAAATAATTGTGAGCATCTATAAACAGCCGGAGGATCTGTAAAAGCCGCCGGAAAACGGAAAGGATCATGCATATGCCAGATTCAAAACAGCGCCGCGTCGCGGTCTGCCCCGGCAGCTTCGACCCCGTTACTTACGGGCATCTCGATATTATCAGCCGTGCTTCCAAGCTGTTTGACAGCGTGATTGTGCTGGTCTCAGCCAATCTCGAAAAGCACCCGGTCTTTACCCTGACAGAACGCCTTTTGATGATCGAAAAGGTCACCAAGCATTTCCCGAATATCGTCATTGATATCCTCGAAGATGAGCTGCTCGCGGATTACGTCCGCAGAGTTCATGCTGACGCGATCGTCAAGGGTCTCCGTGCAGTCACGGATTTTGAATATGAATTTCAGATGGCACTCGGAAACAGGAAGCTCTGCCCGGAGGCGGAAACCGTTTTTCTGACAACAGCCGCTGAAAATATGTACCTCAGCTCCAGCATCGTCAAGCAGATTGCAGCGCTCGGCGGCGATATCTCCAGCTTTGTTCCGCCGGAGATTCAGCCGGTTATCGAGAAAAGACTCCGGAAAAAGAACGAAAAGCCGCAGCTCAACGATGCCGAAAACCAGAAGCTGATTCATGAGGTGCAGAAATTTGCAAACGCAATCGGAAAGGATGAAACAGAATGAGCGTATTTGATGTACTCGACGAAATGGATGATCTGCTGGACAATGCCAAGGCATTTCCGCTCGCAGCACATAAAATTGTGATTGACGGCGACCGCCTGCGCGAGCTGGTCAATGACATCCGCCTTGCCATGCCGAAGGAGATGAAGCGCGCACAGACCATCGACTATGACTGCGACCGCATCATGAAGGAAGCACAGGCAAATGCCGAAACAATCATCCGCGGCGCAGAGGACCGCGCAAAAGCGCTGGTCTCTGAGCATACCATCACGGAAGAAGCCAAAAAGCGCGCACATGAGATTCTGGCAAAAACCAAGTCCAAGTGTGAGGATACGAAGGATGCAACCTCAGCATATGTCTTGCAGTCGCTGACCTCGACCGAGGCGCGCCTGAATGAGCTGCTGAATGAGATCCGTCGGGAGCGCGGCAATTGGGAAAAATAAACAGCAGAAAGAAAAATATTCTGCTGATTGTACTGTTCTCTGTCCTGAGCCTGCTCTGGATGCTGCTGATTTTCTGGTTTTCTGCAAATAACGGCGCGGAATCCGGGGAATTGAGCGGGAAGATTCTGAAAAAGCTCCTGCATCTGCTGTATCCGCACTGGTCGGCAAAAACCGCAACGCAGCAAAATCGGATCATAGACCGGTTTCATCTGCTGTTCCGGAAGCTCGGGCATTTCTCTGAATATCTGGTGCTCGGTGTCTTTTTGCGGATTACATGGGTACTGATTACATCGCGCCTGATAAAAAGCCGGCAGAAGCACCCCGCAAGGGATATCCTGCTGCCGGCGTTTTTGTCGTTTTTATATGCCTGCTCGGACGAATACCATCAGCGTTTTGTGCAGGGCAGAAGCGGCGAATTCCGGGATGTGATGATTGATTTTTCAGGCGCCTGCGCCGGTATTCTGATCGTCACTCTGATTCTGTACCTGAGACAGCGCAGACACCGGAAAAAACCGAAGAAACAACCGTACAAAATGTTACACTGAAAGACCTCCCCTTTTTACAGGGGAGGTCTCAGCTTGTCGATAAAGTGTCTCCGACGGATTCAAAATGGGGGCGCTGCCCCCATACCCCCGCTTAAGGGATACTATCCCTTAAGAATCCCATTTTATAGAAGAAAATGAAAAATCACGCATTTTCTTTCATTTTGTTTATAATGGGATTCCAAAGGGACAATGTCCCTTTGGCGGGTTTGGGCGGAGCCCAATATCAATCATCGCGAAGCGATACCTTTTTCTACAAACTGAGACCTCCCCGATTGGGGAGGTCTTTGTTTTGGAATTCTGTTATTTCCGGTTCAGGAGCTTTTTCTTCTGTTCGTCAAATTCTTCCTGCGTGATGATGCCGTCGTCCATCAGACCTTTCAGCTTTTTCAGCTCATCTGCAACCATGACAGTCTTGAGCTGCGCAGTATCCTTTGTCTGCTGCTGTTTGTTATTCTGGACATTTGAACGATAGTAGCGGGGTGCATCCGGATCCGGATATTCCTCATAGGGCAGTTCGTAAATGCCCTTCTTCTTGCCCTCGCGGAGCTGCACCCATGCAGCATTGTGCTTTCTGTCATAGAAGAAGAACAGCGTGATGCAGGCAAGACCGAAGATCAGCAGTCCCCAGCCTACATTCATTCCGGGCGGCGTGTAGACCATTTTGACCGTATGCTCACCGGGCTCCAGCTCAACGCCGATCATGCCCTGGAACAGGGTCACAAACGGTTCGTCGATCTCCTTTTTCGTGCCGTCGGAATAGGTCTTCGTTGCGGTATAGCGGTATTCCTTGCCGTCAACCCAGATCCGCCAGCCCGGCTCAGCAGGAATCGTGGTCATCATGATCTGCTTTTCTTTCGCAGTGATCGTGCCCTCGAGTGTTCTGCCGCCGTAAGTTGTCAGGTTCCATTCCTGCTGCTTGAGCTTCTGAATATCCTGCTCAAACAGATCGGAATTAAAATGATAGAAGAAGAAGTTTTTAATAATAGTATACTTTTCCTTCGTGAAGTCTGCATTTGTGAGCAGCGTCATACGAAGCTGAAGCTGCGTATGCGCGGGGAATGTGCCGACATAGAGAATCTTGTAATTGTCGCCCTCAAAGTAAGAGCCGAGGCCGTTTGCATTTGAGCCGTCCTTATTGTAACAGGTCGGTCCGTCGAGATTCCACTGATCTGCCAGCCAGAGATTGACTTTACTCTGATTCTCTGTCTTGAAAAACAGATAAAGCGGTTCTTCTGCTTCCGTTTCAAGGAAGAGGTCAACGGTCGGGTCACCTTCGTGAACCGTCGGATTGTTCGGATCCCAGTTCGGTTCGCGGAAATTCTGCTGACCGGCGTAATCCGTTACTCTTGCATTATTCAGACGCGGATTGGAGATGCCTTTTTCTTCCAGCTCCGGATACTGAATCACAGAGAGCGGATGATAATACTCATGGAAGCTCTCGAACCCGCCGCCGTCTGTGATGACGGTATTGCCGGAAATCGTGCTCAGCAGCAGATTCTGGCTGTTGAACGGATTATCGTTGCCGTATTTTTCGATTCGCTTGATGCTTTCATCTGCCATAAAGCCGATCGAAAGCGCATTTTTATTCTCGTAGACATTGATCGTGATATCGCTTTCCGTCTGCGACTTAGCGGTTGCGGTCATGACCTTTTTGTAAGCGGCGCTGACATTTGCATTCTGCGGGTCATCGTCCTTCAGAATATTTGTGTTGTCGTCGCCCTTGTCCATGACATACTTGATGCCGAGCACACTGTCTGCAAGCGGCGTATTGCCGTCATAGCGCGAATAATAGGTGCTTGCAGAATAGCCCATTGCCTCAATGAATTTCAGAATCTTTGAGTTCATGACAGAGCTGGAATGCGTCATACCGCGGATCTTCATACCGGAATTATCGTTGACGGTACGGGTATAGGTCTTTTCCAGCCGGTAAAAGCTCTTGTCATAATCATAAATCTGATCCACAACGTCTCTGTGCGAGGCGACATAGGCGCGGTAGGTTTTGCCGTCCGAATACGCGACCTCGGTGTGAATATCCTTGAATTCCCATTTGGTATTGTATACCAGCTCGCAGCCGACCACTGCCATCAGCAGCGCCGGCACCGCGATTTTCATAGTCTTTGAAGGATTTTTCAGCCCAAGCACAACCACAAATCCCGCATAGACAACCAGCAGCATAATCGTGAGCATAATCGGAAATTTTTCGAGATAAACCTTGCCCTTCATATTCAGATAGTGCTGCGAATACGCCATATACATCAGCACCGAGAGCACCAGCGCACTGACGCCTGCCGCAATCTTGTTTATGCCGCCTGCATAGCGCAGCGTCATCGCCGCCATGCTCAGGACGATAAAGGAGAAGATAAAGGAGTAACGGAACGGGAGCCAGTTTGGCATCTGTCCGCCGTGCCACCAGATGTCGATTTCCTTAAAGAACATACAGAAGAACATTGTGAAGCAGAGTATGCCGTAACCGACCTTCTGTCTCCACGGAATTCTTTTGTTGCAGAAGAAGAGCGGCACACAGAGCAGTCCGAGCACGCCGCAGTAAACCTCCGGCTTACCCTCGACATTGACGGAATTATACTGATTCACGCTGAACTGTGCGATAAACTCCAGCGGAGAGAACTGACCCTTCCAGCCGAAATTATAGCCGCCGGACGGTTTTGCGAAGTCCATTTTACCGAGGCTCAGCGCATTGTAAACCGGCAGCACCATAAATGCCGCGCAGCTCAGCGCAACCACAGCCGCGATCACCATTCTCAGGCAGGCGAAAAGGAATTTGTTGAATTCCTTTCTTCTGTCTTTATCGGATTTGTAGATATAATAGTAAACAAGGAATCCGATATACAGAACCGTCGCAAGCGCTGCGAGAATCATGAAGTTCTTATAATCATAATACCGGATGCGTTTGACCGGATCCTTATACTCCAGATTGATGGAACCCTGCTCCTGAAGACGGTACAAAAATCCGAACAGAACCGTCAGCGCCGCAAGGAAAACTGCACCGAACACAATCGGACGCAGATTATTATCATACTTATCCGAGCCGATAAAGAGATAATAGACAAAGTAAATCGCGGTAAAGATGCAGCACATGAAGCCGATATAGAAGTTCGCAATACAGATCAGCGCCAGCGGCACGATCAGATTGATCTTTCTGCCGTCATCGACAAGATACTCGATACCGAGCACGATAAAAGGCAGACATACAAGCCCGTCCAGCCACATCGGGTCAATGGTCTGGATGATGCTGTAAGCACACATACCGAACATGCAGCCGAGCACAACCGAAATGCCGGGCGAAACGTGCTTGGATTTTCTCGCATAATAACTGAACGCAAACGAAGTCGCGCCGATCTTGCAGAGAATCATAATCAGCAGCGCACCGAGAATCATGGTACGCGGCAGGAGAATGACAATCAGCGTAAAGGGGCTGGCGAGATAATATCCGATGATACCCATATATCCGCCGGAGAGATTGCGCGACCAGTTATACAGGATGCTGCCTTCTCCGTGGAATGCATCACGGATTGCTTCAAAGAAATACACATACTGACCGTTCAGATCGAGACACAGAACAGAATGCTTGCCGGAAGGTTCAAGCCCGAACAGTCTGTATGAGACGTAAGTCAGGATAACAGGAATGATAAACGCCAGAATATAAGACCAGTTCCGCCAGAGCCATCCCTGTATTCCTTTCGGTCCGGCAGCTTTTTCAGCAAGAGCAGAAGGCTTGCTCTGCGTCTGTTTTTTTCGGGGCTCCTGATTCGGCGCAGTATCAGGTTTCTTTTTCGGTTCCTGATTCGGTGCAATATCAGGTTTAAGACCCGGTTTCCCGTTCGGCGCAGCTTTCAATTCCTGCTGCACCGTCTGAGAAGCCTTCTTCTTAGACTTTGACAATGAAATTCCTCCTTTTCTTTTGTGTACGGGTATACTCTGTCCCGATTACAGAGTGCATACTTTATTATTATACATTGTTTCTGCGGATTTTTCAAGCCCTTTTTTACAAGTTTTCAGAAATGTTTTCCGCTTCCTCCGCCGGTGAAGCAACGGCGTTCCGCAGCCCCTTTCTGCCCGGTGATAAATAAAACGGGATCGCCTTTTTATTATTTGTGAAAAGCTACAATGATTGTGAAAATCGCTTGATATTTCTCCAATATTATGCTATAATGTATCGTGTATACGACTGCGCATCTTTGAAATTTTCAACACGCAGTTCATTCTTTGTTTAATAAAATAAAGAAAAAATATAATGCTTGAAGGATGTGAATGTTACAGTGAATTCCTTTGAAGAGGTATTTGAAGCCGTAAAGGCATACTGTACGAAAGAGGGTAAAATCACGGATCTTGCCAAGAGACTGTGGCTGGAAACCCTGAAACCCGCAAGACTGGAGGGCTCCAGCGCAGTTCTTTACTGTCCGACGGAATTTCAGCGCTCTGTTGTCACCAATAATTACACCAATCTTCTGGAAGAAGGATTTGCTCAGGTACTCGGATTCCCAGTCCAGCTCCGTCTGTTCGTTCAGGAGGAGTCTCCCGCAAAGCAGGAAGACGGCGATCCGGAAATGCAGGAGATGCAGAATATCCTCGATAATACCAACAGCAACGGCGATTATGCATATACATTCGACACCTTTATCGTCGGCAGCTCGAATCAGTTTGCCTATGCTGCCTGCACGAGCATTGCCCGCGGCGACGGCAACGGCAATATTTATAACCCGCTGTTCATCTACGGTCCCTCCGGACTCGGCAAAACACACCTGCTTACGGCAATTTCGCATGAAATGCGCCGCCGGAATCCGGATCTGAAGATCATCTATGTCACGGGCGAAACCTTTACCAATGAGTTGATTGAAGCGATCAAGCAAAAGAAGGATACCTCGCAGTTCCACGAAAAATACCGCAATGCCGATGTGCTGCTCGTCGATGATGTTCAGTTCATCAGCGGCAGAGAATCCACGCAGGAGGAGTTCTTCCATACCTTCAACCGGCTGCATGAAGCAGGGCGTCAGATTGTCCTGACCTCTGACCGTGCGCCGAAGGATATCAAAGTGCTCGAAGACCGCATCCGCAACCGGTTTGAATCCGGACTGATTACGGATATTTCGATGCCGGATTTTGAAACCAGAGTGGCAATTATCCGCAGAAAAGCGGAACTGCTCGACCTGAAAATTCCGGACGATGTCGCGGAATTCATCGCGAACCGCCTCAAAACCAATATCCGTCAGCTCGAAGGCGCCGTCAAGCGCCTGAAGGCACTCAAGCAGCTCGCCGATTCTGCCCCCTCGCTCTCTATGGCACAGAGCGTCATCCGCGATATTCTGACGGACGAGCAGCCGGCTCCCGTCACCGTTGAGCGGATTATCGCAGAAGTTTCCAATCTCTACGGCGTCACAGCAGAGGATATCCGCTCGAAAAAGCGCTCTCAGCAGATCTCGAATGCAAGAAAAGTCGCAATTTATCTCGTTCATTCCATCACCTCGATGACATTGGCGTCGATCGGTGAGGAATTCGGCAACCGCGATCACTCTACTATTGTATATGCGGTGAAGTATGTCGATAATAATATGAAGAAGGATTCCAACCTCCGGGATGCAATCGAATCCATTACCAAGACCATCCGCGACGGCTCCGCAAAATAATCTCCGCGCTTTTTCCACTCCTTTGTGCAAGGTTCCGATTGATTCGGAAATATGACAAATCAGTCGAAAAAAGCAAAATCAACAACCCGGAAAATTTACAGAAAGGTTACAAGGGAGCGTTTGTTCGATTTTCTTTGTTTTCAACAGATGTTGAAAACAAAGTTCAAAATCGGGGGCGTATTTGCGGGCTTTTTTCCGTTTTCTACATTCAGATGCCCTGAAAATGTGGAAAACTCCGGAATATACTCCCTGTATTCACATTTTCAACCGATTTTTCAACATTCACTCCCCCTCATTCCACTTTCTGCACGCATTACAAACCGGAAACATCAGACGGGCGGTTTTCCAAATTTTTTCCCCCGGCCCGATTTTGAAAACAACGGTGCATTCCGGATGCGTTTTTTTACCTGAGAACGGGACTTCCGGTTATGCCCCCGCTGCCATTCAACTTTTGCACAGCCCCTACTGCTGCTTCTGTTTATACCTATTATGTTATGTTACAGTTATCTCCAAACAGCATAAGCCGGATGCAATCCGGCAACGAAAGGAATCAGATCAATGAAATTTACCTGTCAGAAATCAGATCTCTTTGAGGTTCTGCCGAATATTGCAAAAGCAACCAGTGTCAAGACCCCGATGGAGGTGCTTTCCGCAATCCGCCTTCAGGCGGAGGATCAGCATCTTTCCCTGACCGGATATGACCTTGAACTCGGTATGCGGACAGAGATTCCGGCATCGGTTGAAGAAAAAGGCGTTCTGCTCGCAGACAGCAGACTGTTCTCGGAGCTGATCCGCAGAATGCCGGAGGGCATCGTCACAATTGAAACGGACGACCGCCTGAAAATTACGATCACCGGCGGCGGCACCGAGTGTCAGCTTGCAGGAATGCAGGCGGACGAATATCCCGATCTGCCCGATATTGAGCAGAAGGAGGGCGTTCTGATTCCGCAGAAACAGTTCCGCGATATGATCGACCAGACAATCTATGCGGTTTCGCTCGACGAGACCAAGCCGATCTTTACCGGAGAGCTGATCGAGATTGAAGACGATATGCTGAATATCGTTGCGCTGGATAATTACCGCATGGCGCTCCGCACAGAGCCGCTTGTCGGACAGGGTAAAATGAAATTTGTTGTGCCGGCAAAGGCGCTGCGTGAAATTTCGCATCTGCTGGAAGATGATGAGAAGAACGAAAAGCCCTGTGTCATCCGGCTCGACCAGCATCAGGCGAGCTTTGAGATTCACGGCTACATTGTCTACACGAGACTGCTTGCCGGCGAATTTGTCAATTATCGCCGCTCCATTCCGCAGAATGTGAAAACAGAGGTGTATTTCAGCCGAAAGGAGCTGATTGACAGCCTCGACCGGTGCAGTCTGCTCATCAGCGAAAAAAATAAAACCGCAGTGCAGTTTCAGTTTGAGGAAGACAGCGTAACCATCAGCTGCCAGAACGTCCTCGGCAGTGTCGAGGATCAGCTGAGCTGTGATATGACCGGAGAAAAAATGGTGATCGGATTCAATAACCGCTATCTGCTCGAAGCGGTCCGTGCCATACAGGGCGACCGCGTGAAGCTGATGCTTTCGGGTCCCGACCGCGCCGTCAAGGTTATGGAGGCAGACGGAGAAAGCTCCATCGCGATTATTATGCCGGTTCAGGTGAGACGATAAGATATGGAAAAGATTGATATTACGATCAAAACGCCGTTTATCAAGCTCGAACAGCTCATGAAGCTCGCAAATTTGACCGATACCGGCGGATTTGCAAAGAATCTGATTCAGGGCGGAGAAGTAAAAGTCAACGGCGAGGTCTGCACAATGCGCGGAAAGAAAATCCGGAACGGCGATCAGGTTACCGTTGAGGATTATCAGGTATGCGTGACGGCGCCTTTAGAAGAAGAGGCGTAAATGCGTGTTATTTCACTGAGCGCGGCGGATTTCCGCAATCTGCGGGAAATCGAAATGCAGCCCTCTGCATCGCTGAATCTGATCTTCGGAAACAACGCGCAGGGGAAAACCAATCTGCTGGAAGCAATCTGGTGCTGCACCGGCTGCCGCAGCTTTCGCGGCTCGAAGGAGCGGGATTATATTCACCTGAAATCTCCCGCGATGCACCTCAAACTCCGCTTTGCCGACAGCAAGCGCGAGCAGGAGATTCAGTTTCATCTCGCACGCGGAGAAGGAAAACAGAAAAAGCTCATGCTGAACGGCGTTCCGCTCAAGGGCGGAAGCGGCTTGTTTTCGCGGTTTCAGTGCGTGATTTTCTCCCCGGATGACCGGGAGCTGATTCGCGGAAATCCCGAAAAACGGCGCGGATTCATGGATCTCTGCGGCTCGCAGATCACACCGAAAATGCTCGGCTGCCTGCGGCAGTTCGATCAGCTTACTGCACAGCGCAATGCCATGCTGAAGCAGATTCAGCTCGGCACCGCTTCCAGAGCGGATCTGTCGCTCTGGGATATGCAGCTTGCCGCATACGGCAGCCTGCTGACCTGCCTGCGCTTTGCATATGTGAAAAAGCTCGCAGCGGTCTGCGAAAAGCTGTATGCCGGTATCACCGGCGGCAGCGAGCAGCTCCATGTGAAATACCGTTCCAATATTTTTCAGAACAGCGAGATTCCTGAATCTCCGACAAAGGAAATGCAGCAGCATTACTATGAGCAGCTTCAAAAATCTGCGGAGGATGATATCCGCCTCGGATTTACCGCGAAGGGCGCTGGGCGTGACGATTTCTCCTGTAAAATCGGCGGGCTGTCTGTCCGCGATTACGGCTCGCAGGGACAGCAGAAAAGTACGGCGCTGGTGCTGAAACTCGCACAGGCATCCGTTTTTTATGAGACAAAGGAAGAAACCCCGGTGATTCTGCTCGATGACGTCATGGGAGAGCTCGACGCCCAGCGGCAGCGCCTTGTGTATGAGATTATTCAGGATATGCAGATCTTTCTGACGACCTGCCAGCCGGAATCCATCGGACACGAGCAGGCGGGGAGAGGCAGGGTCTTTTATATGGAAAACGGCGCACTTCGGCAGGAAACAGGTGTATGATATGTATATTCATTTAGGCGAAAATATCTCGATTTCCGATAAAAATGTGATCGGTGTGTTTGATATCGAAAATACGACGATCGGGCAGGATACGAGAAAATATCTCAACCGGATGGAAAAGCAAGGCAGAGCTGTCAATATCTCGAAGGAGATGCCGAAGAGCTTTGTCGTCTGCACGGAAAACGGCGAGGAGACGGCTTTTATTTCCCCGATTTCCGTTGCAACACTGAAAAAAAGAGCAAAAACAATGTTTTGAAGGTCAACAGACGGCAATGGCAACACTGATTTAGGAGAAGAATCATGGATAATGAAGAAATGCTGATGCAAACGCCTGTGCAGGGCGATTATGATGAAAACCAGATTCAGGTTCTGGAAGGGCTGGAGGCTGTCCGGAAGCGTCCGGGTATGTATATCGGCACAACCGGTTCGGGCGGTCTGCATCACCTTGTCTATGAAATTGTGGATAACTCGATCGACGAGGCGCTTGCCGGTTACTGCACGCATATCAAGGTCGAGATTCTCGAAGGAGATATCATCCGCGTTACCGATAACGGAAGAGGTATTCCGGTCGGCATTCACCCGAAGGAGAAGATTTCGGCGGCAACGGTTGTTTATACCGTGCTTCATGCAGGCGGTAAATTCGGAGGCGGCGGATATAAGGTCGCAGGCGGTCTGCACGGCGTCGGCGCGTCCGTTGTCAATGCGCTTTCCGAGTGGCTGGAACTGACGGTCTGGGACGGTACGCACAGCTATTTCCAACGGTTTGAGCGCGGAAAATACAGCGAGGAACTGAAGCAGACCGGCGACACCGATCTGCACGGAACCTCTGTTATGTTCAAGCCGGATGCGGAAATCTTTGAAGAAACAACTGTTTTCGATTATGAAGTTCTGCTGAAGCGGATGCGTGAGCAGGCATTTCTGAATGCCGGACTGACGATTGAGATTATCGACCGGCGTTACCCGGAGCTCGACCGTCACGAAGTTCTCTGCTATGAGGGCGGTATCCGCGAATTCATCGACCATATTCACAATACCCGCGGTCTGATTCCGCTCTCGGAGCAGGTGATCTATTTCAACGGCAAAAAAGGCGACAATACCGTTGAAATTGCAATGCAGTACAATGACAGCTACAACGAAGTCATTATGTCCTTTGCAAACAATGTGCATACGATTGACGGCGGTGTGCATGAGGTCGGATTCCGCAATGCGCTGACGAAAACCATCAACGAATACGGCAAGAAATTCGGGCTGATGAAGGACGACAATAAGCTCATGGGCGAGGATGTACGCGAGGGACTGACCGCAATCATCTCCGTCAAGCTGACAGACTGCCAGTTTGAGAGCCAGACAAAGGTAAAGCTCGGAAATCCGGAGATCAAGCCCTTTGTCGAGCAGATTGTCTCCGAAAAGCTCATGGATTATCTTGAGGAGAATCCGTCGGTTGCTGCGGCGATTTTTGAGAAATCGCAGGCGGCGCAGCACGCGAGAGAGGAAGCCAGAAAAGCGCGTGATCTCGCAAGAAAGCGCAAGACTGCCATGGAATCGGCTTCGCTGCCCGGAAAGCTCGCGGACTGCTCGGAGCGTGACAATGAATTTACCGAAATCTATATCGTCGAGGGTGATTCCGCAGGAGGCTCCGCAAAGGAGGGCAGAGACCGCCGTTATCAGGCAATTCTGCCGCTCTGGGGAAAAATGCTCAATGTCGAGCGTGTGCGGATCGACAAGGTTTACGGCAACGATAAATTGCAGCCGGTCGTGACCGCACTCGGCACCTCAATCGGCGAGGATTTCGATATCACAAAGCTGCGTTACGGCAAGGTTATCATCATGGCGGATGCCGATGTGGACGGCTGCCATATCCGGACACTGCTGCTGACATTTTTCTTCCGCTTTATGCGTCCGCTGATTGAAAACGGCAACGTCTATATTGCACAGCCGCCGCTTTTCCGCGTAACAAAAGGAAAAACGCATAAATATGCATTCAGCGACGAGGAGCGCGACAAGTTTATCGCGGAGCTCTCCGCAAACGGCGCAAAGGTCGAGGTGCAGCGGTATAAGGGTCTTGGTGAGATGGATCCGGAACAGCTCTGGGAAACCACAATGGATCCGGAAACCCGCACCATGATTCAGGTGCAGATGGAGGATGCGATGAAGGCAGACGAGATTTTCTCGATCCTCATGGGCGACAAGGTGCAGCCGCGCCGCCAGTTCATCGAATCCAATGCGCAGTATGCCGTCAATCTCGATATCTGACGGCAGAATTTTGATAAAGCAGGGTTAAGGGCAATGGCAAAGGAAAAAAAGCTGTTTTCGGTTCAGATTGAGCTGAATGACAGAGATTATGAGGATGTTTTCCGCATCTATCTGAGACATGAGCGGGGCAATGAGAAGAAAATCGGTCTGCTTACCAGTATTGTGCTGCTGATTGGATTTCTCATCATGATTTATGTGACGAAGAGAATCGCATTTTTGTTTTATGGGCTGTTTTGCTTCGCAATCGGGCTCTCTTATTACCTCGTTCCGGTCAACCGCAAATTTCTTGCGACCAATAAGCTGCAATACGGCGAAAGACAGGAGATCGGCTTCTGCCCGCATAAAATCACGACAGAAGAAATCTTTGAGGATGACGAGGACAGCGATCAGGAATATGAGGATGCGGAGAGCGGGTTTTCTACGATTACGCTTCATGCATATGAAAATGACAGAGGTTTTCTCTTTGCCGACGGCAAGATTGTGAACCAGTTTCTCTATCTGCCGAAGCGCTGTCTCGATGAGGAAGAAATTGAGAAGATACGCGATTTTGCACAGAATCGCTGCTCAGGCGGATACAAGGAAGTCGAGACGATGATCGCGGAGGGCGAAAAAAAAACCAGAGCCGCGAAAACCGATGCGGTCTGCGATAAATATTACGGAGCAAGCAAGCTGCGGCTCTATGACGATGACGGAAACCGTGTTCATATGGATGACGACGGCGAAGAACCCGATGCACCCGATCAGGATACGGAACTGGATGTGGAAGAGGAATGGGCACGCATCATTTCGGAGGATGAAGATGAATAAGGACAAAAAGCTGATGCAGCGGTCTTATCATATTCCGCTTCCGATGTTTGATGAGGCATTCCGCTGTTTTCAGAAAAAATATGTGTTTCCCGGCAATATTATCATCACCGTTATTTTTCTCGTGCTGGCGGCAGATTTCATCTTTGCCGCCGTCAAAGACAAAACGAATTCGCTTGCGTATATCCTGCTGGTTTTGTGCATCAGTATGCCGCTGATCCGCTGGTATCGCACCTTTAAGCTGCGGAGCTCGGTTCATGAGGCGCTGAAAGAGGTAGAGCAGGATCTCTATGAGCTGACGGTCTATGAGGACGGTGCGGTCATCCGGACAGAGGATGCTCCGAAGCCGGAACAGAAGGAAGCGGAACCGCAGCCGGAATCCGGTCAGAATGACGCGGATGAAGAAAAGGAAGAAGGAGGCTTTCAGCAGCTCTTTCCGGAGGAACCGCCGGAAGACACGGAAAAGCCCGCGCCGACGGAGATCACCTTCGGCACCGGCGTGAAGCTGCTGGAATATCCGGAATTTTTTATGATATATCTGGTTCGCGCAAATTTCTATGTCATCCCGAAAAAAGATTTTTCCGAGCAGGAAATCAAACAGCTTTCCGAGCTGTTCGGAAAATACTGAGTTTAGCTGTAAATTACGGATCCGCCGGCGGCAGATTCCCGGGCGTATCTGAACGAAAAGGGGCAGAATATTTTGTACGACACAAGTAATTCTATTATGATCCATCGCGACATTGAGGAGGAAATGCGGTCATCGTTTCTTGCATATTCGATGTCTGTCATCACCTCCCGTGCGCTGCCGGATGTGCGGGACGGACTGAAGCCCGTACACCGCAGAATTCTGTATACACTTTTTGAGAAAAGCCTGACACCGGAAAAACCTTACCGTAAGTGCGCCGATATCGTCGGTACCGTGCTCGGTGAGTATCATCCGCACGGTGACGCTTCCGTGTATATGGCGCTGGTGCGTCTTGCACAGAGCTTTTCCATGCGCTATCCGTTGGTGGACGGTCACGGAAACTTCGGTACCGTAGACGGCGACCCGCCTGCTGCTTACCGTTATACAGAAGCAAAAATGACGAAAATGTCAACGGTAATGCTGACGGATATTCAGAAGGAAACCGTTGATTTTCAGTCAAACTACGACGACCGACTCAAAGAGCCGGTGGTTCTGCCTGCCCGCTTTCCGAATCTGCTGGTCAACGGCTCGGAGGGTATCGCGGTCGGTATGGCGTCGCATATCCCGCCGCATAATCTCGGCGAGGTCATCGACGGTCTCGATTACCTGATTGAGAATCCGGACGCAACACTCGAACAGCTCATGCAGTTCATCAAGGGGCCGGATTTTCCGACCGGCGGCATCATCATGGGCAGAGCCGGCATCCGTGCAGCCTATGCAACAGGCCGCGCAAAGCTGACTGTCCGCTCGAAAACCGAAATCACGGAAATCAAGAACAGACAGTGCATCATTGTCTCCGAGATTCCGTATATGGTCAATAAATCCGAGCTGATTAAGTCTATCGCAGAGCTCGCGAAGGAAAAGCGCGTCGAGGGCATCCACGATATCCGCGACGAATCCGGCAGAGCAGAAAAAGTGCGTATCTGCATCGAACTCAAGAAAGATGCAAATGCAAATCTGATTCTGAATCAGCTTTTCCGCTATACGCAGCTTCAGGATACCTACGGCGTCATCAATCTGGCACTGGTCAACGGCATCCCGAAGGAGCTCTCGCTGAAGCAGATTCTGGAAGAATACCTAAAGCATCAGATTGATGTTGTGCAGCGTGCGTGCCGGTTTGATCTGCACAAAGCACGCGAGCGCGCCCATATTTTACAGGGATTTGTCGTTGCACTGGATTTCATTGACGAGGTTGTGGAAATTCTCCGCTCCTCCAAAACAATTCCAGAGGGCAAGCAGCGCCTTATGGAGCGCTTTGCCGAGGTTGATCTGACTACACTGCTTGCGGATTCGGCATACCGCACCGCAATGGGCATGACGGTTGATCCGACAGAGAAAGAATACCCGACAATCGGGCTTTCCGATGCTCAGGCAGACGCAATTGTGCAGATGCGGCTCGGTCAGCTCACCGGTCTCGAACGCGAGAAGATTCTGAACGAGGTCATGTCTCTCTGCGAGAAAATCAATGATCTGCGCGATATTCTGGCGCATAAAGAGCGCGTTCTCGCGATTATCCGCGATGATCTGGAAGAGATCCGCGGCAAGTACGGCGATGAGCGCCGCACGCAGATCGAAAATATCAGCGGCGAAATGGATATTGAGGATCTGATTCCGGTCGAGGACTGCGTCGTGACCTATACCAATTTCGGCTACATCAAGCGCGTTCCGCTTTCGATTTACAAGTCGCAGCGGCGCGGCGGCAGAGGTGTATCCGGCATGAAGCAGCGCGAGGAGGATTTTGCCTCCGAAATGTTCGTTGCATCGAGCCACGACCATGTGCTCTTCTTCACAAACCGCGGCATTATGTTCGATCTCAAATGCTATGAGATTCCGATGGGCGGCAGGGATTCCAAGGGAACCAATATCGTCAATTTGCTGCCGCTTGCCGAAAATGAAAAGGTCGCGGCGATGATGAAGGTCAGCGAATTCAATGACGAAAGCTATATTGTCATTGTCACAAAGAACGGCAAAATCAAGAGAACCGCGCTTCCGGCATACAAAAATGTACGCAAAAACGGTATTATCGCGATTAAGCTCGAAGAAGGCGACGAGATTGCCGGCGTGCGCATGACCGGCGGAAGCGACCAGCTCTTTGTTGCAACAAAGAACGGCATGGCAATCCGCACCGAGGAAACCTGCATCCGTCCGCAGGGCAGAAGCGCCCGCGGCGTGCGCATCATGAAGCTGCGCGAGGGTGATGAGATTGTTTCAATGGCAAGAGTGCGCGAGGGCGCGTCGCTGCTGACCGTTACGGAAAAGGGATTTGGCAAGCGTGCCGAGATCGAAAGCTATCCGCTGAGAAAACGCGGCGGCTACGGCATCACGAACTATAAGCCGGACGAGGAGCGCGGCAATGTCTGCGGCATCAAGGTTGTGGATGAAAATGACGATATTATGATGATTTCGAGCGACGGCATCATCATCCGCATCCGGACAAGCGATATCCGCATCATGGGCAGAATCGCAAAGGGCGTGCGCGTGATGCGCGTTTCGGAAAACGGCAGAGTGGTCGCATTTACCAGAACCGATCATGAGGAAGGCGCCGATATTTCCGAGGTTGAGCAGCTCTCTGAGGAGGAACTGAAGGCGCAGGAGCTCGCAGCACTGGAGGCAGAATCCGCAGAAGCCGCAATTCCGGAGGAGCCGGATGAACCCGATGAGCCGGACGATACAGAAGAAGATGAGCAGGATTCCTGATATAAGGAGAATGCCGAATGGCTGAACCGAAAAAAAATAACAGTCCCCGCATCACTGCCGAAGCGTGCAAGCGCTTCGGTATGGTGCTGTGCGGCAGCTTGTTTGTGCAGATTTTCTGCTGGGCAATGTATAGCTATCTCAGCCTGAATATCTGGATGTGCGGGCTGTCCGTCATTGTGACCGCGCTGCTCTACCATTTTATTCAGGTGGAGGAGCAGACGGGATTATCGCGCAGAAACGTGTTTTTCGCGGGAATTCTCTCGCCGTTTGTATTGAGCGCGATCATCACCATTGTCATGATGATCCGTCACAGAAATTTGCAGCATCTCGGCGCAAATCTGGACGGCGTTTCCGAATTTACCGAGACGGTTTCGCTCTATGCGGCGCGGCTGCTGATAAACGGCGTGATACTGCTGATTTTTGCGTGTATTCACGGCGTTTATATGATGAAGCATCCGCCGAAGGAAACGCATGAGCCGGAGGATGAAGATGAAGTATGACCGGATGCCGGCGGGCGGATGCCTGCTCGCAGGCATCGGTTTGCTGATGCTGTCTGCAATGCGGGCGTCAGTCGCAGCGCTGACCGCAGGGTCCGTGTTTTTTGCGCTGATGCTCAGTTTTCTGAGTGCTGCATGGGAAATGCGCCTGTTCACGCTCCGATGCAGCAGCGCCCGGACTTTGATACATGAATATTTACCGCTGCTTTTACAGACCGCTCTGCTGATCGGGCTGGACTCGGCGGTTTATGTTTTGATGCGGAGCCGACTGGACAGGCTTTGTGCCGTCTGGCTGGCTGTGCATATTACGGAGCTTTCTGTGATTACGCTGCTGGTGTTTCTCATCGGCGCAGCGCGCACCGTGCTGCACCGTGATCTATGATCTTTTGAGACAGGAGATGGAAGAATGACCAATTCCGAGATTCTTTCGCATATCGACCATACTATATTGAAACCCGATGCAAAATGGGAGGATGTTGCGGCGATCTGCGCAGAAGCGCTGCAATACCACACTGCATCTGCCTGCATTCCGCCCTATTGGGTTGCAGCGGCGCATCAGGCATTTCCGGCACTCAATATCTGTACGGTAATCGGGTTTCCGCTCGGCTATCAGCACTGTTCCGTCAAGGCAGCGGAGGCAGAACTTGCCGTTCAGCAGGGAGCGGGTGAGATTGATACCGTAATCAACATATCTGCGCTGAAATCAGGCGATGACGATACAGTTTTACAGGATTTGATCCGTGTGCGGGAAGCCTGTCCGGATTCCGTGCTGAAGGTGATTATTGAGACCTGCTTTCTGACAGAAGAAGAAAAAATCCGCTGCTGCAAGCTCGTAACTGAGGCAGAAGCGGACTTCATCAAGACCTCGACCGGCTTCGGAACTGCCGGGGCAAAATTAGAGGATATTGCGCTGTTCCGGGAGCATATCGGCGCCCATGTGAAAATGAAGGCTGCAGGCGGCATTCGCACCCGTGAGCAGATGGAAGCCTTCCTGAATGCGGGCTGCGAGCGGATCGGATGCAGCGCGGCAAAAATCCTGTTTGCGGAATGAAAATGCTCTGGTCCGGAACAGATCCGGAGACAAACCGGCTGCTGTTTCGTGTCTATGCGGCAGAGATCCCCGATACGGAAAGAAAGCTGCGCACCCGCCTGTCGCATCTGACTGCGCTTGATTTGCTTTCTGCTGCGCTCCTGCGCGATTTCGGAATCCGAAACGGCAAAATTTACCGGAAAGGACTCGAAAAACCGTATCTGCTGCATGATTCGCTGTATATGAATCTTTCGCACTGCAAAGGGCTCGCCGTTGCGGCGGTCGGAGTGATGCCGCTGGGTGTTGATGCGGAAACGCCGCGCCCGGTCAGGGAGCATTTGCTCCCCCGCATCTGCACGCCGGAAGAATGTGACGCGGTACTGAATGCGGATGACCCGGAGTTCCTGTTTTCGCGGCTCTGGACGCTGAAGGAATCCTATGCGAAATTTACCGGAGAGGGCATTGCGCTCCCGTTTTCATCGCTCGGCTTTACGCCCGGAGATACGCCGGTTTTTCATCATCCCGAGGCGGATCAGGTGCAGTTTTATCAGATTTTACTCGGAAATCATCACGCAGTTTCGCTGTGTGTCCCCCGCGGGGAATACGATATAATTTCAAACGGAAAGGACGATTATCATGCTGGAGATTGATTTGCGCGGACATATCGCGCTGATTACCGGCGCCTCGGGAATGCTCGGGCGCGTCATGGCAAGAACCTTTGCCGAATGCGGCGCCGACCTTGTGCTGCATTATCATCAGAATAAGCAGGATGCCGACCGGCTTGCTGTTGCGCTGCGGAGAAAAACCGGACGCCGTGTGATTACCGTACAGGCGGATATCACCAGCGCCGAGGATGTGCAGCGCATGAAGCAGGAGGTTGTTGCCTCAAGAATCGGCGTGCCGGATATTCTCGTACACAATGCTGTGATTCAATATGAATGGAAACCGGTGATTGACCAGCCGCTTGCCGATTTCGACAGCCAGTACAATTCCTGTGTGATGCAGACTGTTCACATGGTCAAGGCGTTTGTGCCGGATATTATCGCGAAGGGCGCAGGCGGCAGAATTGTTGTCATCAATACGGAATGCGCGGCAATGGCAGAGGCAAACTGCGGCGCCTATACGGCGGCAAAGCGCGGGCTCGACGGGCTTGTGCGCGTGCTTGCAAAGGAGCTCGGACCGCATGATATTACGGTCAACGAAGTTGCACCGGGCTGGACCATCACCGAAAAGGATCGCCGGATGCAGACCGAGGTGCAGCCGGAATACGACAAAACCGTACCGCTCGGACGGCGCGGCACTGACGAGGAAATCGCGCAGATGTGTGCATTTCTTGCGTCTCCGCTCGCATCGTTTACAACCGGTGCCTATATCCCGGTCTCCGGCGGCAGAGTAATGCCGGCGATTTGAGTCAAGGAGTCTGACAATGCGTTATATGATTTGTTTTACGGTCAAACCGTATGCACAAAAGGCTGAAACAGAATACTATGAATCCTTTTCGGATGCTGTCATGAGATATACGGTTCTGTGCGGAGGCTGCCGTGACGTTGTGCTCTCTGATATAGAACAGGGTGTTATCATCCGGCATTATTCCTGCCGTATGCTTCACGGAGCTATTTCTGTTACTGCTTACTGATGAAAGGCGGTGCAGTAATGAAACGGTACAGAATTACGGCGGCGGCGCTTGCCGCGCTGTGTTTGCTGACGGGGTGTTCGCCACCGCAGACGCGTGTCCGGCAGGAATCCTCGCTCGGTGACACTGCGGAGCTGACAACACAGCAAACCGCGGGGACAACGGAATCCACACAGACCGCATCCACGGTCACGGAGCCGGCGGAGCAGCAGCCCGCGGATTCAATCTATATGGACTATTATCATCATCCGGATATGTCATTGGATGAAGCGTTGGAAATCATATGTAATCTGAATCTCAGTGATAAATCGGATTCTTATTTTGATATGGTTGAAAAATTTTATAGTTTTACGTTTCCCTCGACCAATCTCGAACAATTAACAGTAAAATACAATAGTATGTGCTTCAATGATGTGTGTGATGAACTGATTGAACATAGGAGCGGTGAACCGTTCAGCATAATGATTTCAATGTTATATGATAAAAAATACAAGAGCATATTTGGAACGAGCTATGAAGAGATAATTGAACTTGAGAGAATTCACGATAAAAGGGAAAATGGCGACGATAGTTACGAGATTCTTGTTTATAAAGGAAAAAATTTTGCGGACTGGGCAGGCAGGACGGATTTTCATGATGTTCCGTTCTATTTGAAAGATGAATACTATTGTGGAATGGCAAAGTTTTACGGAGACAAAGATATATTTGACAGGGAGTGGAAAAAAACAACCGACAGTCTGAACCGAAAAAATCTCAGTGAAATGAGTTTACTGGAATTATGGTTTTACGCAGTGAATGTTGCAGAAGAAAACAAGCAGAATCCGGAAGAACACTACAGTTATAAAGATATTCCTATTTCAATCGGCACACCGATCGTTCGCCGCATGGAGGAAGCGGTTAAGGAGGAAACAGAAGGATATCCGTATTGGAAACAAACGGATGTATTTTACAGCAATCTGAAAAGAGAAAACCTGATTGAAATTACGACATCAAATGCCGAAGAGTTGATTGATACCAGAGGCGGAAAATATAATGGGCTACCGATTCCGCTGCCGGATTATTACGAAGTATATAAACAGGAAATGCAGAAGATTGGGGTTCAGATTCCTGATACAGTTGAAGAAGCTTATTCTCTGATACTGGCTGTGGAAACATCAACTGAGCTGCATAATAATTTATATGACAGTGATATGGATGAAGACAGATGGTGGGAGGTTTCGGACTATGTTCAGAATCTGCCGAAGGTGACAGACGCCAGACTGTTTGTCAATACAGAAGGGTTCAGTTCAATTTGTCCCTATGAAGCAATACGGGCTTTTTATGTCGAGGGCGACGGCTGGATTTTCATTAAAAATTAAAGATTTCAGATAGAAAGGAAAATTTACCATGAGCACAAACAGTTACGAATCCCCTTTTTGCACGCGCTATGCGAGCGCGGAAATGCAGTATCTTTTCTCTGCGGACAAGAAGTTCTCGACATGGCGGCGGCTTTGGGTTGCGCTGGCGAGAGCCGAGCATGAGCTTGGGCTGAATGTCACCGCGGAGCAGGTTGCCGAGCTGGAGGCACACATCACCGATATCGACTACGAAGCCGCGGCAGCGCGTGAACGCGAGTGCCGTCACGATGTCATGTCGCATGTTTACGCCTACGGTCTCTGCTGCCCGAATGCCAAGGGCATCATTCACCTCGGTGCAACCTCCTGCTATGTCGGCGACAATACCGATATCATCATCATGCGGGATGCGCTGAAGCTCATCCGCACAAAGCTGATTTCGGTTCTGCGCAATCTGGCGAAATTTGCAGAGGAATGGAAAGCACAGCCCTGCCTTGCCTATACGCATTGCCAGCCCGCGCAGCTCACGACCGTCGGCAAGCGCGCAACCCTCTGGATGAACGAACTGCTGCTTGATCTGGAGGAGCTCGATTTCCAGCTCGGCAGAATGAAGCTGCTGGGCTCGAAGGGAACAACCGGAACACAGGCATCCTTCATGGAGCTGTTCCACGGCGACGGCGCGAAAATCCGCGAAATGGAGCGGAAAATCGCAGTTGAAATGGGATTTGCACCGGAGGCGGTTGTGCCGGTTTCCGGTCAGACTTACTCCCGCAAGGTCGATGCGCAGGTGCTGAACGTGCTCTCCGGCATTGCACAGAGCGCAATGAAATTCGCAAACGATATGCGTCTGCTCCAGTCCTTCAAAGAGATGGAAGAGCCGTTTGAATCCGGTCAGATCGGCTCCTCGGCAATGGCATATAAGCGCAATCCGATGCGCTGCGAGCGGATTACCGCACTCGCCCGCTATCTCATGACCGATACGCTGAATCCGGCATTTACCGCCGGCACGCAGTGGTTCGAGCGTACACTCGATGACTCCGCAAACAAGCGCATTGCCGTCGCAGAGGGATTCCTTGCAGCGGATGCGATCCTGAATATTATGATGAACGTGACAAGCGGTATGGTCGTTTACCCGGCGGTCATCCGGCAGCGCGTTATGGCAGAGCTGCCGTTCATGGCGACAGAGAATGTCATCATGGATGCGGCTGCACGCGGCGGCGACCGGCAGGAGCTGCACGAGCATATCCGCGTACACTCGATGGAGGCAGGCGCACAGGTCAAGCAGAAGGGTCTCAAAAACGACCTCTGCGATCGCATTGTGTCCGACCCGATCTTCGGCGTGACGGCTGAGGAGCTTGAAAGCAAGCTCGACCCCTCCAATTACATCGGCAGAAGCGTGCAGCAGGTCGAGGAATTCCTCAGCGAGTGCATCGCGCCGGTGCTCAGCGGCGCGGATTCCGCCGATGAGGTTGAGCTGACGGTATAAACAGATCGAAAAGCATGAGATTCTGTTTGAGAAACGCTTGACAATTTTCAAAAAATGCACTATAATAAAAATTACTTGTCGGCTTGTGTCAGAGGACTGCTTTTTTGCGGTAACTTGCGCTGCGCCGGCAGCGAAGAAAACAAGGAGGCTTGGCAGTGAAGAAAAAGAAAGCAGTCTTTTTCATCGTGTTCTTTCTGATCATTGCGTTCGCGGCATCAACCGTGTTCGGCGTGAAGAATCAATACGGTGATCTGACGACCGTTTATATCAAGGGGCTGAAGGATATCCGGCTCGGCATTGATATTCAGGGCGGTGTGGATGTGACATTCAGCCCGGAGGACGGCGTGGATGCGACAAGCAATCAGTTGGTTTCCGTTGAGGAGGTCATGAAGACGCGTCTCATCGGCCTCGGCATCAACGACTATGAGGTATTTATCGACGACAGCAACGATAAAGTCATCGTCCGTTTCCCGTGGAAAACCGGCGAATCTGACTTTGATCCGGAATCCGCAGTCGCGGAGCTCGGCGAAACCGCAAAGCTGCAATTCCGTGCGGGTTACAATTATACCTCGGAAGTCGATGATTTCGGCAACACAACCGTTACCCCGAGCGGCGATATCATCCTTGAGGGTACCGATGTGGAAGAGGCACTTGTGCGCCCGGATGTTGACAAAAGCGGCGGATCGACCGGGTATTATGCTGTTGTGCTCAGACTGAAGGAGAGCGGAAAGGCTGCTTTTGCATCTGCAACACAGGCTGCCGTGAATAAGGAAGCTGCATATCTCGATACCAAGGGCACCGGCTCCCGCTATGTTATTTCTATCTGGATGGATACAAACTGCATCTCCTACCCTGCCGTCAATGAAGCCATCGGTGACGGCGAGGCGAGAATTACCGGCGATTTTGATTACGAGGGTGCAAAGTCTCTCGCAGATAAGATCAACGGCGGTGCGCTTCCGTTCAATCTGAAAACCGAAACCTTCAAGACGATTTCCCCGAGCATGGGCAAGGGCGCACTCCGCATCATGATGATGTCCGGTGTAATCGCACTCTGCCTTATCATGCTCTACATGATCGTGCTGTACCGTCTGCCGGGCTTTGTCGCAGCCGTCGCGCTGATCGGACAGGTCGCCGGTACACTGGCGGTCATCTCCGGCTGGTTCGGATTCGAGTCCTCGAATACCCTGACCATTCCCGGTATCGCGGGTATCATCCTCGCAATCGGTATGGGCGTTGACTGTAACATCATTACCGGCGAGCGCATCAAGGAAGAGCTGAATACCGGAAAGTCTCTGGATTCTGCACTGAAATCTGCGTATAAGCGCTCCTTTACCTCAATTCTCGACGGCAACATGACCGTTATCATCGTTGCGGTTATCCTGATGGGCGCATTCGGTGTCTCTACGAGCTTCTTCGCAAAGATGCTGAAATTCCTGTTCACATGGTTCGGCGTCTCAACCGAGGGTACAATCTATTCCTTCGGCTTCACGCTGCTGACCGGCGTTATCTTCAATTTCATTATGGGTGTTCTGGCTTCTCGTCTGATGCTGACCTCCCTTTCCAAGTTCAAGGCTTTCCAGAACAGAAAGCTGTATGGAGGTGCTGAGAAATGAGTAAGGATAAGAAGAATACGAACAAGACCAATGTGCAGTCCATTCTGGAACAGGTCAAGGTCCGCGATTTTTACGGAAACAGAAAGAAATTCTTTGTGCTCTCCGCAGTGCTGATGGTGCTGGTGCTCGCAAGCTGCTTCATCTTCGGCGTCAATATTTCAATCGAATTTAAGGGCGGTACGCTCGCAACGTACAGCTATGAGGGCAATGTAAACGAGAATGATCTGGCGGCTGTTGCAAAGGATTATCTCGGAACCCGTACAAAGGTGCAGACCGGTGAAACCTTTACCGGCGAGCGTCAGAAGACCTTTACCGTCTCATTCAGCATGGAGAAGGCGTTTGATGCAAAAATGCAGGATGAGCTGCTCACAAAATTCCAGGAGAAATATCCGGATGCACAGATCGAGTCGATGGAGACCAACGACGTCGCAGCAAGCTCCGGTAAGCGCTTCCTCGCAAAGTGCCTCGTCGCCGCGATTTTTGCAGCGATTGTCCTGATTCTCTACATCGCATGGAGATTCAAGCGCATTTCCGGCTGGAGCGCCGGTGTGTTCGCCGTCGCAGCGCTTGTGCATGACCTGATTATCGTCTTCGGCACATTCGTGATCTGCGGCTTTGAAATTGACTCCAACTTCATGGCGGTCATCCTGACCATCCTCGGTTATTCTGTCAACGATACCATCGTGATTTACGACAGAATCCGTGAAAATCAGGCAATGCTGCCCGCAGGCACCAAGCTGCCGGAGCTGGTCAATATCTCGCTCAGCCAGACCATGAAGCGTACAATCCGTACCTCGATTACCACAATCGCAGCAATGCTGATTGTCACAATCCTCGCAACTGTCAACAATGTTCCTTCGATCCAGCACTTCAGCATTCCGATGACGGTCGGTATGATCTCCGGATGCTATTCGTCGCTCTGCTTTGCACCGATGCTTTGGACCGCATGGAAAATGCGCGAGAAAAAGGCGAAGTCCGAGGATTGATTCCGGTTCATGCATAGAATGTTAAAAAACAGATATATGATATCATACAAACATTGTATGAATGACTAAAAATCAACGAAGCACCTTGCGTTTGCAGGGTGCTTCGTGCTATAATAGACCGTGTAAACTATGCATAATTGTATGAGCGGGGGCGGTGTCATGATTCCGGCGGTTTCCACAGCCTGTCTGTTTCCGAAGCCGACGGAGGATGCGCTCTATGACCTCTGCCTGCACGGAATCCGGACAGTCGAGATCTTTCTGAATACACCGTCTGAGTGCCGGCCGGTCTATGTCAACGACCTGGCGGCAATGCTCAGCAGGTTCGGCATGACCTGCTGCTCCGTTCACCCCTGGACTGCAATCAACGAGAGCTTTATGCTCTTTTCGGGCTATTCGCGCCGCGTCTCCGATTTTCTTGAGGAGGCAAAGCGGGTTTTCTCTGCAATGCAGACACTCGGTGCAAAGTATTATGTTTTGCACGGCGCCGCAGAGGGAAGCTGTCAGCCTGAAATCTACTGTGAGCGCTTTCGGATGCTCAGCGAGACCGCAAAGCCCTTCGGCGTGACGGTGACACAGGAAAATGTTGTGCGGTTTGCGTGCGGAAAGCTCCGGTTTCTCCGCGAATTCTGCAAACAGCTCGGCGATGACGCAAAGCTGACCTTTGATGTGAAACAGGCAAGACGCGCCGGCGTCGCGATCGACGAAGCCGTCCGCGCTGTCGGAAAGCATATCGTTCATGTGCATATGAGCGACCAGAGCGACAAAGGAGACTGTCTGCGCATCGGCAAGGGCAGATTTGAGATTGTGCCGTTTTTGCAGTCGCTGCGGACGCAGGGCTTTGACGGCGCTGTGACGCTTGAGCTGTACCGCGATGCCTTCGGCAGTGCCGCGGAGCTTGCCGAGGATTATCAGCGGCTCGGCAGACTCATCAAAAAAGCTGAAACACCTTAAAATTCTGAAAGGAGCGTGAACCGTATGCGATGCCCGTTCTGCGGCGAGGAGGACACAAAAGTGATGGACTCCCGCTCAATTGAAGGAAAGAAAAAACGCCGCCGGGTTTGCCTGAAATGCGGAAAACGCTTTACAACATTTGAATCCGTCGAGCGGCCGCTGGTCATGGTCGCCAAGCGCGACGGCAGCTTCGAGCCGTTCAACCGCAATAAGCTGCTCGCCGGAATCTATAATTCCATCAAAAAACGCCCTGTGAAAATGGAGGCGGTCAACGGGATTGTCGAGGAAATTGAAGCAGAGCTTGCAAATGAAATGGTGACGGTTGTGTCGCCGGACCGGATCGGCAGTATGGTGATGGAACGGCTGCAAAAGATTGATCCGGTCGCATATGTCCGGTTTGCATCGGTGTATCTCGCTTTTTCCGATGTTGCGGATTTCGTCCGCGTCATCAGCGAAATGCCGGAGGCGGATGCTAACAAATAACCTGCATTGCCTGCGTTTCGGCATCGTAAATCACAGCCGCAGCCAGTGCCCCTTCACAGAGCAGCAGCTCCGCCCGGTAATTGCTGCCCGGCGCATTGCATACCGGAAAGACATACCGTTCCGCCGGCTTTCCCGCATACGCTGCGGGGTCAAATCCCTGCTGAAGCTGAAGCGACAGCCAGCGCTGCCCCGCTTCGGTCTGCCAGTTCATGGGCATCCGTGTCTGCGTGATCTGCGGCGCCTCCACGCGCCAGCCGCGCAGATTCAGCCACGCCTCACACATCTGCGGCGTGTGCAGTATAATCGCCTGATTCGCCTGCTTTTCCGGCTTTTTCCGCAGGAGCAGGATGCCCGCAGCCAGCAGCAAAAGCATCGCTGCGGCCGCATATAACAATTTCTGACAGCGGTTTTTCATAATTACGCCCCCCTTTGTCTCAGCTTATGCGGACAAGGATGCGATTTATGACTGACCCGGAGGCACTGAGCATGCGTCTTGACCGATTTTTCTCCGAGCAAACTGCATATGCGCGAAAGGAAGCCGCCGCTTTCATCAGAAGCGGGGCGGTCTCCGTCAACGGCGCCGTCATCCGCAAGCCGGATGCAGCAGTAGATCCTGAGAAGGATCGGATTACGCTGCGCGGAGAGCCGGTTCTCTATCAGAAACACCGGTATATCCTGCTGCATAAGCCCGAGGGCGTCATTACCGCCAGCCGCGACCGCAATCAGAAAACCGTGCTCGATCTGCTGAAACCCGAGGATCGCCTGCCGGGACTTGTCCCCGCCGGGCGGCTCGATAAGGATACCGCAGGGCTTCTGCTGATTACCGATGACGGGCAGCTTGCGCATAAAATGCTCGCCCCGAAAACTCATGCGCCAAAGTTTTATCTCGCGGCGCTGCGCGATCCCTTTACTCCCGAAATTGCAGCACGCTTCCGCGGCGGAATGATGCTGCGAGAGGGAGACCGGGAGGAGCAATGCCTGCCCGCGGAGACTGTTCCGATTGCGGAAAAACTCGCCGTAATTGAGCTCCATGAGGGCAAATATCATCAGGTCAGAAGAATGTTTGCAGCCGCAGGAAATTATGTTGAAAACCTGCTGCGCGTGCAGATCGGAAGCCTGCAATTACCGCCTGATCTCGCGGCGGGAAGCTATTTGCACATTTTCCACAAAGACGCGGAATCTGTGTTGACAAAAACGCATATTTCAGATGTTTGCGCGTTTATTTCGCATAATTATTCGTCATATTGGATAAACAGAGGGAAATAAGTTTGGTCAATAATCATCTTGACCAATAGCGCAAAATCTGGTATGATATTATCAGCGGTGTATAGGCAGAACTATGTTCTGCATGTATGCCCGCCGATGCATTGTTTCATTTAGTATGCGGCGTGCCGCATACTTGCAGGATGCTGCATGGGAATTGTCCGTCCGATGCGCTCCCCTGCATGGATAAATTTTGAAGATTCACAGGAGGACATGAGAATGGCAAGCTTATCTTTGCGGGGTATCTATAAGAAGTATCCCGGCGGCGTTGTCGCAGTTTCCGATGTTAACCTCGAGATCCGCGACAAGGAATTCATCGTTCTGGTCGGCCCGTCCGGCTGCGGAAAGTCTACTACCCTGCGTATGATCGCCGGTCTGGAGGAAATCTCCGAGGGCGAGCTCTACATCGGCGACCGTCTGGTCAACGATATCGCTCCGAAGGACCGCGATATCGCAATGGTGTTCCAGAACTACGCTCTGTATCCGCATATGACCGTTTTTGATAACATGGCATTCGGTCTGAAGCTCCGCAAGGTCCCGAAGGATGAAATCGCCCGTAAGGTCGAAGAGGCTGCAAGAATCCTCGACCTGACCCCGCTGCTGAACCGTAAGCCGAAGGCTATGTCCGGCGGTCAGCGTCAGCGTGTGGCGCTCGGCCGTGCAATCGTCCGTAATCCGCAGGTCTTCCTGCTCGACGAGCCGCTGTCGAACCTCGACGCGAAGCTCCGTGCACAGATGAGAACCGAGATCTCGCTGCTTCATAAGCGTCTCGGCACAACCTTCATCTATGTTACCCACGACCAGACCGAAGCTATGACCATGGGCGACCGTATCGTCGTCATGAAGGGCGGCTTCGTGCAGCAGATTGATTCCCCGCAGAACCTCTATGAGACACCGTGCAACAAGTTCGTTGCAGGCTTCCTCGGTTCTCCGCAGATGAACTTCATCGACGCTGTCCTGATCTACCGTGACGGTCAGTATGTCGTCCAGTTCGGTTCTGAGGATACCAAGTCTACCAGAGGCGTCAAGTCTGAGGTCGTTCTCCCGCAGAGCAAGGTTACCCCGGATCTTGAGCACTATATTGACAAAGAAGTCATCCTCGGCATCCGTCCGGAAAATGTGCATGATGAGCCGCAGTATCTCGCAAATGCGACAACCGGTATCGTCAAGTGCGTTGTTGAAATCACCGAGCTGATGGGCGCAGAAACCTACCTGTATCTCGACTTTGAAGGCGTGAAGCTCACCGCCCGCGTCTCTCCGAAGTCCACAGCCCGTCCGCAGGATGAGATTGATGTTGTCTTCGATGCAGAGAAGATTCACCTCTTCGATAAGGAAACGGAAAAGACCATCATTAACTGATTCTGTTCGTACAAAGACCCCGTTCTGCTGTATCGGCAGAGCGGGGTGTTTTTGTGGGATGAAAGGAGCATGAATTATGCGTTTTGCTTTTTTTGATGCGAAAGCATATGACAAGCCGTCTTTTGAGCATTTCGGCGCCGAGCACGGCATTAAATTCAAATTCTATGAGACACGCCTGACGGAAGACACCGCAGAGCTCGCACGCAACTGCGACGGCGTTTGTGCCTTTGTCAATGACACACTGGATGCCAATGTGCTCGAAAAGCTCGCCGACCTTGAATGCAAATATGTTGCAATGCGCTGCGCCGGTTACAACAATGTCGATCTGAAGGCGGCTGCAAACTGCGGTCTGCGGGTCGTTCATGTCCCTGCATATTCGCCGTATGCTGTCGCCGAGCATGCAATGGCCCTGCTGCTGACTTCCGTCCGCCGTATCCATAAGGCGTATATCAGGACGCGTGACTTCAATTTCTCGCTGAACGGCATGACCGGCTTCGATCTGCACGGCAAGACCGTCGGCGTCGTCGGAACCGGAAAAATCGGCCGCGTGTTCATTGATATCTGCCGCGGCTTCGGTATGCATGTCATTGCATATGACAAATTCCCCGCGAAGGACAGCGGAATCGAATATGTCACGCTGGAGGAGCTGCTCGCAAAGAGCGATATCGTCTCGCTGCACTGCCCCCTGACTGACGAAACCCGTCACCTTATCAACTGCGACACGATCAAGCTGATGAAGAAGGGCGTCGTGATTATCAATACCTCACGCGGTGCGCTGATTGACGCAGAGTGCCTGCTTGAGGGCATTAAGGCGCGTCAGATCGGTGCCGCCTGCCTTGATGTCTATGAGGAGGAGACCGAGTTTTTCTATGAGGATTTCTCCGGCCATATCATCAGCGACGATATTCTTGCGCGGCTGATCTCCATGCCGAATGTCATCGTAACCTCACATCAGGCATTCCTGACAGAGGAGGCGCTCAGCAATATCGCCGAGACAACCGTGCTGAATGTCAAGGCGCTGCACGACGAAAATGCCTGCGTCAATGAGCTGATCTGGAAAGACGGCGAGATCCTGCACGGAACAAAATAATAAATCAAAAGGAGAATTCTATTATGAATATTACAAATGATATCCGCTATATCGGCGTCAACGATCACGAGCTCGACCTCTTTGAGGGTATGTATACCGTGCCGGAGGGCATGGCATATAATTCCTATGTGATTCTCGATGAGAAAATCGCGGTTATGGATTCCGTCGAGGTGAAATTCGGTGCGCAGTGGCTGAAAAATCTCGAGGATGTGCTCAGCGGCAGAACACCGGATTACCTGATTGTGCAGCACATGGAGCCGGATCATTCGGCGAATATAACTGCGTTTATGGAGAAATACCCGGAGGCGAAAATTGTTGCATCAGTCAAGGCATTCCAGATTCTTGCACAGTTTTACGGAACAGACTACGCCGACCGCAGAATCATCGTAAAGGATAAGGATACGCTGGTGCTCGGCGCACATACGCTGGAATTTGTCGGTGCGCCGTTTGTCCATTGGCCGGAGGTTATCATGACCTATGACCGCAAGGATAAGGTGTTCTTCTCTGCGGATGCATTCGGCAAATTCGGTGCGCTGGATGCAGAGGATGACGACTGGGCTTGTGAAGCACGACGGTATTATTTCGGTATTGTCGGCAAGTACGGCGCACAGGTGCAGGCGCTCCTGAAGAAGGCTGCCCCGCTCAGTATTCAGATCATCTGCCCGCTGCACGGTCCGGTGCTCTCCGAGAATCTCGGCTATTATCTCGATCTTTACAACACATGGTCGGCATACGGCACAGAAACCGACGGCGTTGTGATCTGCTATACCTCCGTGTACGGGCATACGAAGGAGGCTGCGGAGCTGCTCGCCGCAGAACTTGAAGCGGACGGCTGCCCGAAGGTCGCGGTCAATGACCTTGCACGCTGCGATATGGCTGAGGCGGTTGAGGATGCATTCCGCTACGGGAAAATCGTCCTCGCAACGACAACTTACAATGCGGAGATGTTCCCGATTATGCATCAGTTTATCCATGCACTGACCGAGCGGAACTTCCAGAACCGGCTTGTCGGCATGATTGAAAACGGCTGCTGGTCGCTGATGGCAGCAAAGGCAATGCGAGCCGCACTGGAAGGCTGCAAGAACCTGACATATACCAATACGACCGTTCAGATCAAATCTGCACTCAATGATGACAGCAGAGCGCAGATCAAGGCGCTGGCAGCAGAGCTGCTGTAATATACAAATAACAGCCGCAGATTCCATTAGAATCTGCGGCTCAGTTTGTCGAGAAACTTCATTAGAATTATTTTTGAAGTTTTGATCAAACTTTTTCAAAAGTTTGCGGGGTCAAGGGGCAGCGCCCCTTGCCGTGCTCCGCAGAGCACGGAATTCTCCTATTTGCGTTCCAAAGCGCTAAAGATGGGGGTTTGGGGGAAGGAAAACAAGAGTTTTCCTTCCCCCATTTATCCATCACATATTCTTCTTTTTCAGTATCCGAATTTTGAAGAGAAGGGCTTTATCGACAGACTAAGCCGCAGATTCCATCAGAATCTGCGGCTGTTTCGCTGCCGGTGGCGGGGGTCGAACCCGCACGGTATTGCTACCAACGGATTTTGAGTCCGTCACGTCTGCCAATTCCATCACACCGGCAAATACATATACAGTATAGCATAAAAATCGGCATTTGTCAAGCCGCACATCCGCAGCCTTTTTTGCCGCGGGCGGTTGCATTTTCCGGTTAATTGTGGTATAATGAGAAAAAGTCTGCCGGACAGGGCGGGAAAGGAGCAAAAATATGGCGAAGAAGAAGCGGAAGAACAATCCGGGAACAAAGAAGCCGAATCCGCAGCGTGCGGCACAGTCCCGTGCGGAGAAGGATCAGCCGAACAACGGAAGAAACCGGGAAGAAAAGCGCATACAGTCTCAGAGACCCGCACAGAAAAGCACATCCAAGCCGATGTGGCTGCGGGTTATGATTATCGCGATTCTGGCGGTTATGGTGCTGGGATTCATCATGCTTCCGCTGCTCAGATAATAACACGCCGGTATCTGTCTTTCAGGTACCGGCATACATTTTAAGGAGAATCCGACATGGCAAAGGCAAAGACCTATTATGAATGTACTGCGTGCGGACAGCAGTACCCGAAATGGAACGGGCGCTGCACTGCCTGCGGGGCATGGAACACAATTGAGGAGGCGCTGCCGGAAATCAAGGTTCCGGCGCGGAGTACGGGCGGCGGCAATGCACACCGGACAGCCGATCTTTCGGCGCAGATCCGCGAGCTTTCCGAGATCGGCACAAACGAGGATATCCGCTATGACACCGGTATGTCTGAGCTGAACCGCGTGCTCGGCGGCGGGCTTGTCAAGGGCTCGGTCGTATTGCTCGGCGGCGAGCCCGGAATCGGTAAAAGTACGATGCTGCTTCAGATTTGTCAGCAGCTCGGCGAGAATCATTCGGTGCTGTATGTCTCCGGCGAGGAATCGGCGCGGCAGATTAAGCTCCGTGCGCAGCGGCTGCATGTCGATACCGAAAACCTCTATATTCTGACGGTCAATGACGCCGAGGCGATTTGCGACACAATTATGCAGTCCGAGCCGGATGTTGTGATGATTGACTCGATTCAGACAATGCATCTTGCGGGGCTGTCCTCGGGATCCGGGTCGGTGCCGCAGGTGCGGGAGTGTACCAATCTGTTCATGCAGACCGCAAAGGCGAAGGAAATCCCGATTTTTCTTGTCGGTCATGTGACGAAGGAGGGTGCAATCGCCGGGCCGAAGGTCATGGAGCATATTGTCGATGTGGTGCTGATTTTTGAGGGTGACCGCTACCAGAGTGTGCGCGTGCTGCGTGCCGTCAAAAACCGCTTCGGCTCGACCAATGAGATCGGTGTGTTTGAGATGAACGACAGTGGGCTTTCGGAGGTTGAAAACCCCTCTGCAATGCTGCTGGAGGGCAGACCGGTCGGGGTATCCGGCACCTGCGTCTGCTGTATGATGGAGGGCAGCAGACCGATTCTGGCGGAGATTCAGGCACTCTGTGCAAAAAGCACGCTTTCGTCGCCGCGCCGGACTGCAACCGGCTTCGACTATAACCGTGTGTATATTTTGCTGGCGGTGCTCGAAAAGCGCATGGGGCTGTATTTCGGCGCACTGGATGTATACCTGAACATTGTCGGCGGCTTCCGGCTTGATGAGCCGGCGGGTGATCTTGCCGTCGCACTGTCGCTGTATTCCGCGATGATGGATAAGCCGATCGGCGAAACAGTGCTTGCATTCGGTGAGATTGGCTTAGGCGGCGAGCTGCGGTCTGTCTCAAATGCCGCACAACGGATTCAGGAGGCAGAGCGGCTTGGCTTTACGCTCTGTATTCTGCCGAAGCATACCCTCCGGACGCTCCAGACCGAACGGTATCATATCAAGCTGGCGGGTGTATCCAATCTGCGCGAGGCATTCCGCGTACTGGAAGAGTATGCCGGACAATGATTACATTCCGGTAAATTTCGGGAAAAATACTTGATTATTCAAAAAAGCTGTGATATAATAGATTATACTCCGAATTATACGGAGATGAGACCATAACTGAAAGGACGCGTACATAAATGAAAATGAACAGACTTTTTGCAGGCTTTTCCGTATTGGCAATGTCTGCCCTGATGCTGACCGGCTGCGGCGGCCCCAAGCCCAATCCGGTGCATTCTGCTGAGGATCTGAAGGGCAAGCACATCGGTGTGCAGCTCGGTACAACCGGCGATACCCTCGCAGGCGATATCGAAAATGCCAATGTGGAAAAATATAACAAGGCGGCAGATGCCGTGCAGGCACTGAAGCAGGGCAAGATCGACGCCGTGATCGTGGATCTCGAAACCGCAAAAACCTTCGTTGACAAGAATAACGATATCCGCATTCTCGATGAGGAATTTGCGGATGAGGAATATGCGATTGCAGTCAAGCTCGATAACACCGCACTGCGCGATGAGCTCAACGGCGCATTGAAGGCGCTCACTGAGGACGGAACGCTGAGCAGCATCAAGGCAAACTATGAGGGCGACGAACAGGGTCAGCATCAGTATCAGGTGAAGACCAATGTCACCCGCAATAAGACCATCACGATGGCAACAAATGCAGAATTTCCGCCTTATGAGAGTTACAGCGGCAATGCCATCGTCGGCTTTGACGTCGATATGATGAACGCTGTCTGCGATTATCTCGGCTATGAGCTGAAAATCGACGATATGCCGTTCAATTCCGTTCTGGCAGCCGTTGAGAGCGGAAAAGCGGATGTCGCAGTTGCAGGCATCTCCGTGACGGAAGAGCGCGAGAAGAACTATCTGTTTACTGATAATTACGCGGTGACACATCAGGTCATTATTGTGAGAAAAGACTGAGACGATTCAAAATAATGCGAAACCACGGGGCTGTCTTCCGATAGGCGGACGGCTCCGTTTGATTTTCAGAGGAGGACGACATGGGCTTTGCTGAGAGCTTTCGGCAGAATTTTATCGAAGATAACCGCTGGAAATATCTGGCAGACGGACTGAAAACTACCCTGATTATTACGCTGTTTGCAGTGCTGATTGGCATGGTGATCGGCTTTCTGGTGGCAATTATCCGCTCAACTTACCTGCGCACGAAAAAGCTGCTGCTTCCCGATCTGGTCTGCCGGCTGTACCTGACGGTCATCCGCGGCACGCCGGTTGTTGTGCAGCTTCTCATCATTTATTTTGTCATCTTCGGCAGCGTGGATATCTCCAAGACCTTTGTGGCGATTGTTGCGTTCGGTATCAATTCCGGCGCCTATGTCGCAGAGATTGTCCGCGGCGGCATCATGTCGATTGATGTCGGGCAGCTCGAAGCCGGAAGAAGCCTCGGGCTCAATTACCGCCAGACCATGACTTATATCATTATGCCGCAGGCGGTCAAGAATGTGCTGCCCGCGCTCTGCAATGAGTGCATTGTGCTGCTGAAGGAAACCTCCGTCGCGGGATATATCGCGATTGAGGATCTGACAAGAGGCGGCGATATCATCCGCAGCATTACCTTTGCACCGTTCCTGCCGCTGCTCGCAGTTGCACTGATCTATCTGATCGTTGTGATTCTGCTGACGAAGCTGGTCGGCATCTTGGAAAGGAGACTGTCAGCAAATGATCGACGTTAAAGGACTCACAAAAAAATTTAACCGAACCGTAGTGCTCCGGAATATCGACGCACATATCGAAAAGGGCGAAAAGGTTGTCATCATCGGACCTTCCGGCTCCGGAAAATCGACCTTTCTGCGCTGCCTGAATCTCATGGAAACCCCGACTGCCGGCTCAATCCGCTTCGACGGGCAGGAGATCACCGGACTGAGAGAGCGGGAGATCGACCGCGTCCGGCAGAGAATGGGTATGGTCTTTCAGCATTTCAACCTGTTTCCGCATCTGACCATTCAGCGGAATATCACGCTTGCACCGGTCAAGCTCGGCATTATGCCGCAGGACGCCGCCGATAAAAAGGCGAAGGAGCTGCTCGAACGCGTCGGGCTGCCGGATAAAGCAAAAGCCTATCCCGCACAGCTTTCCGGCGGACAGAAGCAGCGCATTGCAATTGCAAGAGCACTGGCGATGAACCCGGAGGTCATGCTATTTGATGAGCCGACCTCTGCACTTGATCCGGAAATGGTCGGAGAGGTTCTGGCGCTGATGAAGCAGCTTGCCGATGACGGCATGACTATGGTCGTCGTGACGCATGAAATGGGATTTGCGAAGGAGGTCGCTTCCCGTGTGCTGTTTATGGCGGACGGCCAGATTCTGGAGGAAAACGCACCGCGGCAGTTCTTCGGAAACCCGAAAAACCCCCGCCTCCGCGAATTCCTCTCAAAAGTGCTATAACTCGGAGTGTAAAAGTGCCTCCGGCGGATTGGAAATGGGGGCTCCCCTCGCTTCGCTGTGTCGAGTTTGCTGCGCAAACATCGAGCCCCCATACCCCGCCAAAGGGACATTGTCCCTTTGGAAACCCGATACTGCTCCGCGTCAGCCCCTTGCAAGGGGCAGGCGCGGAGCAGCAATGGGAGTCCAGAGGGATAGTATCCCTCTGGCAGGGGGTGTGGGGGACGGCGTCCCCCACTGCCCATCGCTGAAAGCGCTTTTACGCTCAGGATGATTGCAATTGTGAAAGGGATATTGTGTATGGCGATTGACTACACGAAAAGAAGCACATACTACTATGATCTGCCGCAGGAGCGCATTGCGCAGACGCCGGTTGAGCCGCGCAGTGCTTCGCGGATGCTCTGTCTCGACCGGAACACCGGTGCAGTATCACATCATCATTTCTATGAGCTGGGCGATTTTCTCCGCCCGGGCGACCTGTTGGTAATGAACGATTCCCGCGTGCTTCCGGCAAGGCTTTACGGCGTAAAAACCGACAATCAGACGCCGATTGAGTTTCTGCTGCTGAAGCCGGTCGGTGAAAAGGTCTGGGAGATCATCTGCAAGCCGGCAAAAAAGGCAAAGCCCGGTACGCGCTTTGCCTTTACAGAGAAACTCGAAGCTGAGATTCTGGATGTGACCGAGGACGGCGGAAGGATTGTGCGGTTCTTCTGCGAGGGCAGCCTTTATGCGGTGCTCGACGAGATCGGGCAGATGCCTCTGCCGCCGTACATCACCGAAAAGCTCCGTGACAAAGAGCGCTATCAGACGGTTTATGCGCGGGAGCCGGGCTCTTCTGCCGCACCGACTGCCGGTCTGCATTTTACGCCGGAGCTGCTGCAATCGCTGAAAGAGCAGGGCATTGATGAAGCCTATGTGACGCTGCATGTCGGGCTCGGAACCTTCCGCCCCGTCAAGGCGGACGATATCCGCGAGCATCATATGCATGTCGAGCACTATTCGATTCCGGCGGAGACTGCGGAAAAAATCCGGAAAACCAAGGAAAACGGCGGCCGCGTGATCGCGGTCGGCACAACCTCCTGCCGGACGCTGGAGGGTGCCGCCGCCGCACACGGCAGTGTCATCCCCTGCGAGGGCGACACCGGCATTTTCATCTACCCGCCGTATCAGTTCCGCTGTATCGACGGGCTGATTACGAATTTTCATTTGCCCGAATCGACGCTGATTATGCTGGTATCTGCATTTGCCGGCTATGAGCATGTGATGCAGGCGTACCGGATCGCGGTCGAGGAGCAGTACCGGTTTTTCAGCTTCGGCGATGCGATGCTGATTCTGCCGGATATTTCCGGCTGACCTGTGTTCAGCGGTTGAGCTGCCAGACGCCGATATTGAGATACAGCGCGAACAGGCACCAGAGCAGATACGGCACCTGAAGCCATGCGGCAGCGGGCGAAATCTTCCGGTAAAAGTTGATCATCACCGCTATGGCGATCAGCATACCGACGAGCCAGAGCGCCGCAAAGCCGTACCAGCCGAGACCGAAAAACCAGATCATCCAGCAGAAGAAAAAGACCATTTGTACGGCAAATACCATTGTAGCAGAATCGCGGGCAGCATTGTCCGCGGTTTTTTCTCTTATGATGGCATAGCCGAAACCGATCATGAACAGCAAAATCGACCACGCGATCGGGAAGACGATGCGCGGCGGGGTCAGCGGCGGCTTGGCAATGGTCTCAAACCGCTGTAAGCCGTCCCGCGTCAGCCATGCCGAAAGCCCGCCCGCTGCAAGGCTGAATACGACCCAGAACAGTGCTTTTTTCCAGAAAACAGGCATTTTCATAATGCATACACCTCCGTTTTCCGTAGTATATGATCTGCCGCTGCCGAATATACAGGATTTGTATTTTTTTCAGATTCATTTTATGTTACGGGAGTATGATTGGCATAAAAGGAGCAGAAGCAATGAACGGAGAAAGCGTGAGGAACATGGAAATTTTGCTGATTGAGAGCAACGAGGGACTGTGTGCGGCGCTCACAGAGCGGCTGACGGCTGAGGGGTTCACGGTCGTCGCGGTGAAAAGCGGAACCGATGCGCTGAAACTGCTGGATGCACCGCGGTTCGAGTCGATTCTGCTGGAATGGATGCTGCCGGATATGGACGGGGTGTCGGTTTTGCGGGAGCTGCGGACGCGCTCGCTGGATACGCCGGTCATGGTGCTGAGCACACGCGGCTGCGTGACGGACCGGGTTCTGGCGCTGGACAGCGGTGCGGACGACTATCTGCTGAAGCCGTTTCATATGGATGAGTGCATGGCGCGGGTGCGGCGCATGGTGCGCACTTATCGCCGCCGGGAGCAGCCCGATTCCAGCAGCGGGATGCGCTGTATTGCCGACCTGACGGTTGATACGGCGCGGCACGTTGCGACGAGAGGCGGAAAACGCCTGCCGCTTTCGGCAAAGGAATGCGCGATTTTAGAGGTATTTGCCGAGCGGGCGGGGCATACGGTCTCGCAGCAGGAGCTTGAGGCTGCGGTCATGGAGCGCGAATCCGCGCCCGGCATTATTCCGGTTTATATACACTATCTGCGCAAGAAGCTCGACGAGGGATTCCCGGTCAAGCTGCTGCGCACGGTGCGCAATCAGGGCTATGTGCTTGGCGGCGCATAATATCAGAATTCCCCGCACGTTTGTCGGATACCCATACAGAAGTTTTGCCCCTGAGCGTTTCAAAGCGTTTAGGGGCATTGTAATTTATACGGTTGCTAAGAGAAATCAGAATTTCGCTTTACATTTTTATCCATACTCGCTTTATCCATTGTCCTGCTGAAGGGTTTTGCTGGGCGCGGGGCGCGAATGCGAGAGGGACAACCACAGGGAAAGGGGAGTCGTCGCTTCGCTCCGGTCTCCCCTCTCCCTAAGGTTTTCCCTCTCGCGCACTCTCTTCCCTTACTCTCTCCTCTCTGTTCGGCTCCGTACACACTTCCGGTTCGCGGAGCAAGAGGGATGGGGGAATCAGGAAAGCGGGGGCTCGGGGGCGAAAACCTAAGGGGGGAAGGGGGATAAGCAAACGCAGTTTGCGCCTTCCCCTTCCCCTCTTGGGTTGTCACCCCCGTTTCATGGGGAGAAGTGCGCCTTGAATTTTAGGGGGCGTTAATTGGGTGTGTTTGCTACCGGCAAATTCCGATTTATGTCAATAAAAACACCATAGCACTTCTGACCGGACATCAGAAATACTATGGTGAAAAACTACTGTATCAGCGCCGCCCTTTCGTTCTGGGGGGGCTGTTTTTGTGTGGTTTTTATTATGATTCTGCCTGCTGCTCCGGGAACAGCTCCAGCGCTTCGAGCTCGCGTTTATTATCAGAGCGCAGGAGAAATACGGCGAAAATGAACGCCGGGATGACGCCGATCAGCCCGATATCACCGGGGCCGAAGACGGAGCGTTCCGGGTGTTCAAAGCCGCCCAGTAGGTACGGGTTGAATGTCACATTCACCGCGCCGTGATAAAACGCAGGCAGCCAGATGCTCGTCGATTTTTCGTACAGGTGATAAGAGATGATGCCGGTTGTGACCGTGAATACGCAGAATGCGATCAGGCCGAGCAACGGCGCGCCGATATAATGATCCCCGTATTCATAGCCTGTGGAGAGCATGATGGGGAAATGCCACGCACCGTGAATCACGCCGCCGAGCAGAACCGCCTTTGTTCTGCCGTAGCGGTAGTCCAGCTCGGGAAAGAGAACCCCACGCCAGCCGATCTCCTCACCCAGTCCCATAATGATAGAGATCGGAAGACTGATCGAGAAAAACGGCGAGATGATTTCCTTTATGACAAATCCGGCGTAGGAATGTCCGCCGGATTGCAGTTCTGCGTAGGTATCGGGGCTGTGTTCGGCAAGGAATGCGCCGGAGAGATCGAATTCGCCCGGGAATACAAGAAAATAAAGTGCCGCGCCCGCAAGCTGAAAGAGCGTCGGTGCCAGGATTGCAAAGAGCATCGGCTTGTAATTCTGCTTGAAATTGGGTCTCCATCCCAGCGCTGTCATATCCGTCCCGGAAAGAAACGCACCCAGCGTCGGTATAAACATCGAGTAAGCCATTGTCGCGCTGAAGACGATGATACCGCCCACAGAGTGGCTGCCTAAACAATTGACACCGATGAGCACGAGCATCATGGTAGAAAGAAACGTTACGATCAGATATCTCCTGATTATATGCATTTCTTACACAGCATCCTTTTCTCCCCTTTTCGTTATTCGATTGTTTCGACCTTCAGCAAATTGGTTGTGCCGGAGATGCCGAGCGGGACGCCTGCTGTAATGACGACCAGTTCGCCGGGCTTTGTGTATCCCGCCGCGCACGCCGCTTCAACAGCATGGCGAAACAGCGTATCTGTGCTGTTTTCCTCGTTGATGACCAGCGGATACACACCCCATGACATATTCATCTGCCGCTGAATCATCTCATCGGTTGTGCAGGAGATGATCGGGAACATCGGGCGGTATTTGGAGATCAGCCGTGCGGTCTCGCCGCCTTTTGTCACGGTGATGATCGCGCTTGCATCGAGGTCGTGTGAGGTTGTGACGGTCGCGTGTGCGATTGCGTCCGCGATTGTGACCTTGCCGTTTGTACGCGCTAAAAATTCGCCTTTATAGTCAATATTGCTCTCGGTTGTGACGGCGATGCGCGCCATTGTCTCGACGGCTTCGACCGGGTGCTGACCGGCAGCCGTTTCGCCGGAGAGCATGATTGCGCTCGTGCCGTCATAGATTGCATTTGCGACGTCGGTGATTTCGGCACGCGTCGGGCGCGGGTTCGTAATCATGGATTCGAGCATCTGGGTTGCCGTAATCACCTGCTTGCCCGCCTCATAGCCCTTGCGGATCAGCTTTTTCTGGATATCGGGGATCTGCTCGAACGGAATCTCGACGCCCATATCGCCGCGTGCGACCATGATGCCGTCTGCCGCTTCGAGAATCTCGTCAATGTTGTTGACGCCCTCGCGGTTTTCGATTTTCGCAATGATGCGGACGCCGTACCAGCCGAGGCTCTGCGTGAACTTCCGCAGATAGCGGATATCCGCGCCGGTGCGGGCGAAGCTCGCGGCAATAAAATCGAAGCCGAGCTTTGCACCGAATTCGAGATCTTCCATATCGGCGTCGCTCAGATACGGCATAGAGAGGTGAACATCCGGGAAATTGCAGGATTTGTGGTTGGTCAGGAGGCCGCCGTGAATGACGCGGCACTCGATATCCGTCGTAGAAACGTGCTCAACCCGCATCTCTACCAGTCCGTCGTTAATCATGACGGTATCGCCGGGCTTGACATCCTTTGTCAGGCGCGCATAATTCACGCTGCCGAATTGATTGTCGCAGGGAATATCGCGGGTTGTCAGTGTATAGAGGTCGCCGTCAAAGATTTCTGCGCTGCCCTCCGGGAATTTGCGCAGGCGAACCTCCGGCCCTTTTGTATCCAGCATTGTCGCGATCGGAAGCCCGAGCTCTTCGCGCAGGCGCACAACCTTTTCAAAGCGTTCCTTGTCCTTTTCATAATCTGCATGGGAAAAATTAAAGCGTGCGACATTCATGCCCGCCTGCATCATCTGGCGGAGCACTTCATCGGAATCCGTTGCCGGTCCGACGGTGCAGACGATTTTTGTTTTTCTGAGCGGTTGCATGATATGATTCCCTCCGTTTTCATCATTCTGGCTGCCGGGGCATACCGGCGGTTTCAGTATCAGTATACCACAAAATCGCTGAAATTGCAAGCGAAAAAAGAACCGCACGCTTCCCTGCGGAAACGTGCGGTCATCGGTTATAGGAAATACCGCACAGAGCTGATGGTGCAGATGCGCCGCCAAGCCGTCAGGCGTGCTTTGTGCGTGTTGCCTATATTCAGCCAGCGAGCTTTGCGCCGAGCTCCTTGCACTGTGCAAGCGCATCGTCATCCGGTGCTTCATTGACCGTCAGACCATCTGCGACCAGCTCTGCACCTGCTTCCTTTACACGCGCTTCCCAGTCGCGCATCCACTGACCGTCGCCCCAGCCGTAAGAGCCGAACAGTGCAATCTTTTTGCCCGAGAGCTTGCTGAGGTTGTCGGCGAAGAACGGCCCAAAGGTATCCTCCTCGAGCACCTCGTCGCCCATTGCCGGGCAGCCGAATGCGATTGCATCGAAATCTGCGAGATCTGCGGAGAAAGCAGAGACCTCAACGGCGTCGGTGCCTGCGCCCTCTGCGACTGCCTGAGCCATTGCCTCCGTGTTGCCGGTGCCGCTCCAGAAAATAACTGCTGTGTTCATTTTGTACCTCCATAATAGTTAGAATAAGCTAACTGAATAATAAAAAAGCGGGCTGTGATACCCAGCCGATAGTTAGTATACCACAACCGCATAGATATTATCCGCTCCGATCAGCCACTTAATGGGACTTGGCGTTGGGCACTGCCCGCCCCCCGCTTTCCTGATTCCCCTATCCCTCTATTTCGCACGCCTTTTGATTCCAGAAGCCAATAGGCGAGAAGGAAACGGGATAGAACAATTCGCATAGACGTCGCGAAGCAAAATCGGAAGCGGGCACTGCCCGCCCCCCCCGCTTTCCTGATTCCCCTATCCCTCTATTTCGCACGCCTTTTGATTCCAGAAGCCAATAGGCGAGAAAGGAACCGGGATAGAACAATTCGCATAGACGTCGCGAAGCAAAATCGGAAGCGGGCACTGCCCGCCGGGCACTGCCTGCCGGGCACTGCCTGCCGGGTTCTGCGCAGGCTGCACGCGAAAGCGTGCCATAATATTCGGCTGAGAGAAACGGTACGGCTTTGCTTATTATGGTGCGAAGCGAATTGGATGCGGGCACTGCCCGCAGGCGCGAAGCCAAATCGGAAGCGCGGGCTCCGCGCCGGATCTTTAGGGTTCAACCCAATAGCGCTCTTTCAGGGGGATCAGCTTCTCGAAATTCTGCTTGACCCCCTTCCAGCCATCGGGTACAAATTTCTCAACGTCATCCTCCTTCGGAAGCAGCGAATATAACGCTTTTCCGTCGAAATCAACATACAGCGACGGCAGCAGCACCTTTCTGTCCGCGTCCGATTCCGCCCGCATGAACAAATACGCAAGCTCTGCACTGTCAGCCGCCGAGAGCATAATCTTCTCGAAGAACGCCGGCGCCGTCGATTTATCCAAAACCGGAATCCGGAAGCGGCTCTGGCAGAATTCGCCGAACGAGCCGATCTCGCGTACAAACTCATACAGCGGGCGCCCCTGTCTCTTATATCTCAGGTCGAGACTGTCATAATACTTCCGGTAATCCAGCCGCCAGAGCGTTTTCTCTGTCACATACCACTGAAATTTACTCTTGCACATTGTACCGACGATAATCTGATCTTCCTTGATTTCCATTTCACGATCCTCCTTTTTTATCCGAAAAGTCCGCGCAGCATCTCTGCGCCGAGCGATTCCGCAGGCGCGAATGCATCAGACTGCATATAGTCCGTGATCGCATGATACAGCCGGTTCATTGCCAGATCCTCCGGTGCCTCAGAAAAACGCACCGTGCAGACCAGCAGTCTGCCCCCTCCGGCAGCCGTCTCAAAAATCAGCCCGAGCCGGTGATTCCGCTCCACATTGTCGATCATCTGTACGGTCGGTCTGTATCCCGCCGGGGCAGCATCGAGAACCGCGCAGTCGGCGTGCGTGACCGGCATATACCATTGCGGTGTGGAATAATCCTCACTGAACACAGCACGGGCAATCGGGTGCGTGCTGTCGATGCAAAGCCCCATTGTCCCGACCGGAATCTTCTTCCCCATCGACTCCGAGATGATCTTAAACATATGATAATTCCAGAAATCCGTGCAGTAGAATCCCTCGACCTTTTCGGTGATATGTTCCGGCAAAAGCAGCACATTTTCGCCCTTTTGCAGATATGGCACCGCCTCGCTGAAGCTGTGTGCGATCCGCACATTCTGCGTCACGGGCTCAGCGGGCGGCAACACGGTCAGCGTCCATGTATTCGTCACCTGCTCGCCGGGAATCCCGAAAACGAGCTCCGCTTTGCCGGTCAGTTCACGCGGCACGGCAATTTCCGCTTCGCTCAGCGGAATCAGTCCGTTTGCGTTTTCGGGGATTGTCCCGGTTTTGTCAAGAAGCTGTACGCCGCCGCAGGTCAGGCTGACGCGGTAAGGCTGTGCGGCAAGCTGCTGACGGCTGCTGCGCAGTGCAAACCGCACGGAAACGGTCTGCCCCGATTCCCAGACATAGGAATCGAATATAGCAAGCGGCACAAGATCGCCGCAAAATGCGCGCCATGCAGGGGGCTCGATCAGCCCCTTGCTTTCGAGCAGCGCGTTCATCATGCCGACGAGCGCCGTGCCCTGCCCGGGGAAATCCTGCAAATCAAGAATCTGGAATCCTGCAATATGCGGGGAGCGCATCGCCGCTTCCAGCTCCATTTTATAGCATTCGCGGGAAAATGCGCCGGAGCAGCGGAAGAAATCCTCCGCCTGTCCGCCCATGCCCGCAGCCTCCAGACGCTCACGGAAAATCTCGAAATTACGCGCTTCCGTGACGCCGGTATACTTCGGAATCTCGGTGTAATCCGGATAAATATTGTACTGCCCGATCTCATGCGTCACAACCGGAACCGTCGGCACAAACACCTCGTCCTGTGTCTTTGCCTTCACGCGCCTGACGCCGGTGCCGTACTGAATTTCAATCTCAGATTCAGCGCCGGATCCGGCTGCGTTCTCTGCTGTGTGCGCATCCGCCGGGGCGAGATACGGCTCATAGTCCCATGAAGCGGAGGGCGCCGCAGTCTGCATCAGACCGATCGGCGCGTCGCAGTCTGCAAAAGAGCCGCGGATCAGCCGTCCCTTTCCGGTGCGGACGCCGGTCCAGAAATCCTCCTGCGGAATCTGCATCGGCATATGCTGAAAATTGTTGCTGCCCTGTGTATAGAGCGGGCGCGGGTCGGCGGCGCGCAGTGTGTCAATGAATTCGCCGAGCCGCTCGGGCGAGCCCCAGAGCTCATTGCCGAGCGAGAGCATACAGAACGACGGGTGATTCCCGAACGCCTTGCAGATGCGCAGACCCTCGCGCAGCAGATATGCCTGCTCTTTTTCGTCATATTTTTCGCCGCCGGGCGCGTCAATCGTGCCCCAGAAGGGCAGCTCCGGCTCCATATAAATGCCGCAGCGGTCTGCTGCCGCAAATGCAGCCTCCGGCGGGCAGCAGGTATGGAAGCGGTAGTGGTTGATGCCCCATTCCTTCATCATGCGGAATATCCCGCACCATGTATCCGAATCGGTCGGAGCGGCGCCGGTCAGCGGAAATGCGAGCCCGTCATGCTTGCCGCGCAGCATCACCGGGATGCCGTTTGCGGAAAAATGATCGCCTGCCGCTCGGAAATCACGCAAACCGAAGCATACGGAATCTCCCGTATCTGCGCCGTTTTCCGAAAGAATCAGCGTGTATGTCACCGGCGTATACTCGCTCCAGCAGACGACCGTTTCCGGGAGCGGGAGCGTTGCAGAGACAGCGCCGGTTTCGTCGGCGGTCAGCGTGCAGTGCCATGCTGTGCCGAGCGGGGCGCCGTCAGCATCCGCCAGCCGGATCTCCCGTTCAGCGGCAGCGGCGCCGTGCAGAACCGCTTTCAGCGTCACCGACCGCGCCCTTGCATCCGGATACACCTGCAAATCGGAGAGATAAACCGGATCATGCAGCAGCAGCGCGATTTTTCCGGTAATCCCGATCCAGTTTGTCTGGGTGTCGGGCGAGGTCATATGCCCGCCGCGTGTCGGGTAATCCGTATTTTTCACGCAGATTTCGAGCGTCACGATTTCGGCGGTGTGTCCGCTCAGATCATAGATATGCGGGGTGCAGAGACTCTGCTCTTCGCCGATCAAGCTGCCGTTGACGCAAAGCCGCGTCATGCGCGTGCGTTCCAGGTACAGGAAGCAGGGCTTTCCGATCTGCTCCGGTTTCAGCGTGACGGTTTTCCGCAGCCAGATCTGCCCGCTGAACGGGTATTTTTCAGTCAGGCAGCCTTCTTCCCGCGCTGTGTTATAGCATCCGATCTGCTGCTGTGCGGTTGTGCCGGGCAGATGCATCGTCAGCGGGTAATCTGCGGGCGGTGCCTGATATTGACACGGAGCGGGATCGGTGCAGAGCTGCCAGATGCCGTCCAGTGAGATTATTTCGGTCATTGTGGTACTCCTTACGCATTTGTACTCTGGTATATTATAGCACAAATCGGAGAAAGTTGCAATGTGCGGAAGTGTGCATTTTATGCTGCATCACTGCAAAATGCACAGAACCGGACAGCCGCTTGTCATGCTGTCCGGTTCTGTGCATTATCTCCCGCCTGCGAGCAGATAGATGATGCCGTACACAACAGATGCCGCCGTTCCGTACAGAATCACGGGACCGGCGATCGTGAAGATTTTTGTGCCGACACCGAGGATAAAGCCCTCGGTTTTTGCTTCCACTGCCGCAGAGGAAACCGCGTTGGCAAAGCCGGTGATCGGCACAAGCGTGCCCGCGCCGCCGTGCTTCGCGAGCTTTTCATAGAATCCGAGCCCTGTCAGCATCGCCGAGCAGAACACCAGAATCACGGATGTCCATGTGCCGGCGGTCTCCGGCGGAAGCCCCTGAGCCAGCAGCATCTGCCGGAGCAGCTCCCCGATTACGCAGATGCCGCCGCCGATCACAAACGCCTTGATGCAGGTCGCCGTGACATTCGTCCGGCGTGAGGCGCGTGCAACCATTTCGCGGTAAACCGCACGCGGCGGCTCCTTTGCGCCCTGTGAATGCAGAATCCCGTTCATTTTCAATCGCTCCTTTCCGCTTTCGGAATCAGTATGTCCCGCGTTTGCGGGAATTATACCAAAGGAACCGCTGCGCGATGATTTATATTGTGCTCCGCTCAAACCCGCCCCGGCAAAATGGCGGCGCTGAAATAGAAGTTTTCGCCATAGTATTTCTGATGTCAGGTCAGAAGTGCTATGCTGTTTTTTGTTGACAGTGTTGCGATGTTATGCTATAATTGTTACCAACATAAATCGGAATTTAGAAGCAGATTGTTTTTGTCATTTTCTCTTTAACCGGTGTCCTATCGTTTATTTTCGCTGGGCGCGGGGCGCGAATGCGAGAGGGACAACCACAGGGAAAGGGGAGTCGTCGCTTCGCTCCGGTCTCCCCTCTCCCTAAGGTTTTCCCTC
>Ga0310691_10000573_pt1 | contig 66528 bp, 59 predicted proteins | sample 176DNAGHGlowgp2_FD_203887 | JGI IMG/M metagenome (GOLD analysis project Ga0310691, IMG submission 203887) | Sheep rumen microbial communities from Palmerston North, Manawatu-Wanganui, New Zealand - 1766 DNA GHGlow gp2 (v2) (version 2) | ecosystem: Host-associated > Mammals > Digestive system >...
GTCCCCGTGATATATATCAAAGTGCCATCACTATGGACGGGCGTTCCTTGAAGGACACCTGACCCAGGTCTTTGCCGTCAAGGGTCACTTGGAAAGTGTCACCGTCTACGTCATACATGGTGAAGTAAAGGTTCTCCCAGCAGAGGCATGTTGTCGACATGCCCTCTCCGTCCTGCTGCTGCTCTCTTACGCGTATGTCTAACTTGTTGCCGTTTTGCTGGCAGTCTACATACAGTTCGCCGTGGTGGCAGCTGACCTGATAGTCTGTCAGCTCGCAACTGATGCTTGCGCCGCTGCGTGTCAGCACGAAAGTAGGCTTGGGGACGTAGATGTCCTCGTCCGCTGCGCGTGTCATGTCGAGACATTCGGAGTTCGTCAACTTGCTGACCGACATGCCGTTGTCTGACGAGGAGCAGCTGGCGACAACCATCGTAGCCATGAATAATGAAATAGCAATAAATTTTTTCATAGTCTTTACTTTTTTGGTTGTTTAAATAACGATTCTCTGTTTAAAATATTATTAGGGGAAAATGGTACTTAGTATTATTTTATATAAATTTTCTTAGTGTTCAACTTTCCATTAAGCTCATAAGCTATGACATATATACCCGGAGTCCATCCTGAAGTATCAAAAGAGGTAGAGCTTCCCTTAACTTGTTCTGAGTACAATATAGAGCCTTTTGTAGCGTTGGCAACGGTTAAACTCCATACTTCAGGCAACTCTAAATCAAATTTGAAGTTGTCATATTCAAAGACTTTTGTTAATTGTTTGAGAGTTACTGTGTATTTCTTTCCAGAAGCATTTATTGATACGTCCGCTAAACTCATGTTGCTCAACAAACTACTAGGCAGCACAGTAATGTAGTATTTGAAAATCTTGCATCCGTCTTGTTGCCTTCCTTCTACGGTACATTGTTTTGAAGTTCCACTTACAGAAGGGAATTTGGCAAAGATTGTATTTCCAACTTGATTCCATTCTGATGGAGAATGACCAGAAAAAGTAAAATTACAATTTGTGAAATCAGATGACGTAAATTTAAGCTGACACAACTCAAACGCACCTAAATGCTGGCTGTCATGTATGGTATTTGTGATGTGTGGATAAACTATGGTACCTCCATTAATTGTACCGCCTATTTGCTCAAATAATGCGGAAAAGCTGGCAGCGGTTGAGACATTCATAGTACTAACACCACATGTGTAGCCGTTTTTTGTAATGGTGGCTGTTAGCATTTCATTGATGTGAACATTATTTGGGTTTGAGATAGTACACTTTCCTTGTGAAGGTGTGTTCTGCTGTAAAAGGCTAGTCGAAGATGAAGACGGATTGGTAAAGCTCCAAGTTACTGAATATCCAGATGGCAGGTTTTTTACAGAGTAAACATTAGTACCGCAGATATCAGCATTACCTAATATAGTGTATTTGGGATTAACGACTCCACTAACGTAGGTTCTATAGTTATGTTTTGTAATGGTTACATAACATGGTGCGAAGACATCTGTAAATGTGTAGGAATAAACGTTTTCTGCAACATCAAAATATGTAGTACCGTTGTCTGTGCTTACTAATGCAATCGTACACCCGCCGACACCTCCAGTAGAGACAACAATCTCATTAGCGTTGTTTGTGGTAATTGATACATTGTTAAAAGTGCTTGGAAAATCTGTGTATATTGGTAATTCGGGGTCTCCTAATGGGTTTATGGCTAACTGCAAATACCGATATCCATCAGTTTCGCTGTCATTTGCATTGTCAGCAAATTGTCTTTTTGCTTCTGCAGCTACGGCACCAAATCTATAGTGCCCGTCTGTCGGGAATCCAGTAAAAAGCCTGTTGAAGAATTGTGCATCATATTGTAGCGATTTGCCCATCGTATATGGGTCGGTCGAATACAATCCATTCCTTGAGCTGCCAAAATAGGCAATAGCGCCATATGAAGAATTCATGAAAACCTTGCTAAGGCAGCTATAGTCAAAGGCATTGGTCAGACAGCTTGATGTGACAAATATGGATGGAACACTGTTTGTCTGTGAACTGGCGTTTGAGGTTGTATAATTTGATGTTGTGTTAAAACTCCATGAGTATTGGGAACCATGGGTGTCATTATGGATAAAGTGATACTTTGCATTAATCAAGTTAAAGAGATTAGTTGGCGTGATGCTACTATAGCCTGAAATGTTACTTCCTGTATCATATAAATAACTGTGGCCGTTAGACCAGAAGCTACTGATGTATTGATTATACATATTCTCACTATTATAATGAGCATCACTAAACGTACCAGCATAATCGCCAAGTTTTGCACCCACAAAGAGCATTTTCTCAACATAACCTATGTCTGTTGGTAGCTTCTCGTATTTTATAATTTTTTGAATGAAATTGCTGGCTTGTGTTGCGTTGGAAACAGGTGCTCTTGAGACATAGACATCTTGCTGAAGGTTAATGTTGTCTGAAAACTCCCCGATAATTCCATCACCGTCTGCATCCCAGTCAAAATTGGGATAGCTAAGACACCCGTAATATAGGTCACATGGGGTAGACACGCAGTCTAAACCGCTTACAAGATTTACCTTTGCCTCACAGAATTGGATGGGAACGACCGAACCGTCACCTCCTAACAACACCCATTTGACGTTGTGCAGAGAATGGACTAACGAAATATATCGTTTTATTTTTTTCTGGATACTATAGTTGGTATTGGAATATAAATTGTTGATAGTCTCCACCGTTACAATCGAAGTACGAAGTCCTTTCTTTATTTTCCATTCCATTAATGCTTGAAACGCCGGCTTCAGTGCTTCATTTGTAATAATCAGGTAATCCAGTGTTCCGTTATAGACAGTCTTTTCTGATGAGTTCTTTGCTCCCTTTACGGCCGTGTTCTCGCTCGTGGGATAGAACACTTCAAGCTCATCAGGATTAAGAACTAATTCTTTGATGTCTTTGGATTTTGTATCGTCATGCGAACTACTATTCGTTAATGTCTTGCTATCTCCATCCTTTAGTGTAATTTTAATTTCATGAATGAAATACAATTTCTTGTTGTCATAGTCATATATAAATGGCGTTATTTTGAAGAAACCATAGCTATAGCCATAGAGCTTGTTGTCTTTTCCCCAAATGACTGGCTCATCAGAGGATTTGGTTGCTTTCCTAGAATTCATACTATTTGTTATTGCCCTGTCAGTCGGACATATTGCAGAGTTCCCTTCTATGTCTACATTTTCGTAAATTAATGTTTTCTCATAGCTGACTTGATAATTGCTTGAAGATTGGTTTGAAGGTCGTAGAATGCGGCATGAGAAGTAGGGAACAGCAGGTTTCTCTCTATCCTCTAAAAAGAAAGGGAATGGTTTGGCTGTGTTTATAGAGACAATACCGTCGCTTTCTTTTATGTTGAAATCAGATAACTTGAAAGTCATAGTGTATGAGCTTTGCGAATTTGCAGCAATACACATAAGTAATAAAACAGAAATTAAGATAGTTTTCTTCATAATATTGTAATACTTTTAGGTTTGTAAAAATGGTCGACCAACATGATTGAAAATATTCATAATGTAATCCACCCTGTAAACAGCCAGTTGCCCATCACAAGTTCTATCTCGTAGTCGCCGGAGAGAGTAGAGGGCAGGGTGACCTGCGTCTGAGAGGAATAGACCGTAGTGGTGTAGACAACCTCGCCGTCTCCATCCTTTATATATAAGGTGTAGTCGGGGTGGTCGGTCTCGAAAGTCAGAACGTAGTCGTCAAGATACACTGTAGGTGGCTGGATGGGAGACTTGGGATGACCATTACCAATAGGCTGAAGGTTATTGTCACCACTTACGCTTAAGGTCATTGGCACTAGTTGCCAAGCATAACTACTTGTGCTTAAAATGAAAGCAGCAAGTACTAAGAAACAAAGCTTTTTCATATAATCTAACAGTTTTAGTTGTTTTGTCACTGCAAAATTATGGAAAAAAGATTGCTTCTGCAACAAATAAGAAAAGGAAGAATTTACCTAATATTTTAGTTCGTCTATCATACTGTAAATCAGCAACATATCCTAAAAGTTTTACTAAAAGGCCACAAACTTTTTACACTTATTAGGAACTCAAGGTACTTTGATTAGCCAATTATTAATAGATTTCTTTGAGCATCTTATCAAATGCCTTAGAGTTTCCTGATAAATTGAATAGTTTATATACCATTTCAGAACGAATATTAGTGATATAAGATGGATCTACTTCTAATATATGACTGACTATTTTAGGCTTAAAACCTATTCGAATCAGAAGGCAAGTCTTATATTCCTTATCATTTAACTGATGTTTATGTATTGACAAAAGATCCTTGAATCCAGGATAATAGTTGAATATTTGCTCTTCCATTTTCTCCCATTCAGCGTTTGTCGGCTTTTGACCAATTACTGATAGTTGTTCGAATTTACCGTAGATTACTGTTGTTTTCAATCGTCTGTCTGCTAAAGACTGGCTTTGGGTATCCTGATGCAACAATGACTTCATGATGGTTTCCTGCTCATGGATAATCTGTTCTTTTTCAGAAATAAGTTCTCTATTAGCCTCTTCATTTTTGCGGAGCTTTGCAATATCGCGTTGAGCAAACTCAATAATAGATTGACTTTGAATGAATTTCTGCTCTGCCACTTTCTTTTTACGGGTCAATTCTCTTATAATAATAAACGTAGTCAAACAGATAATAATAATAACTCCAACACAAAACCAGATTATGATAGCACGTTGGTCGGCTTTCTTTTGTTCTTGATATGCAATTTTCTGATGACGGGAATAGTTATACATCGCATTTATCCGCTCAATTTCTTTTGTTACTCTATGAGCTGTCAAAGAATCTTTCATAGAATATGCATATACACTATATTTTGCCACAGAATCTGGTTGGTGTAGTTTTTGATAGAGGCTTACTAGCCCTTCTGCCCCAGCATCCTGATTATCAAAGTCCTTACCATCGCACAATTCTTTGCGAAAATAATATTCAGCAGAATCTAATCTGTTTATATGAAGATAATAGAGGCCTTTTACCCCGTAATATATCTCATTTCCTGTTTTGATATTTCCTAATGAATCAAAACGCCCAGATTGGGATTCATATATTTGGTAGTATTCTTTCGCTTTCTTATATTCTCCATTGTTGATAAGGGGTTTGATAGCCAAACCTAAAGATGTGGCAGAATACTGGTTTCTACCATATTCTATATACTTCTTGGCAACATCCTCAATTACCATAATGGCCGAATCTGTATACCCAAGTGCGTTATAAGCCAAAAATTCCTGCTCATAGCTCATTAATGCAGCTAGTGTATCCTTAGCTTTCCAAGCATGTTTTACAGACTGATGCTCTGATACAAGTTGTTCTCTGTACAGTTCTTGCTCATAGAAAATCTGTGCCACCTGTGCATAAACTCTGCTTAATTGCGCATAGTCACAATCCTTGCTGGTAGTGTCGGCACAGTCTGCGGCTTTCTGGTAGCACTCAAGGGCCATGGGGGCCTCGCCGGCCTCGTAGTAGGCGCGGCCAAGGAGGTAGTGGGCCAGCAGACGGTCGTTGGCGGTGCCGTGGCGGTCGAAGAAGTCGACGTAGGGCTGCACGTCGGCGGTGGTGAATGGCTGGTCGTTGCGGTTGCGCACATTGATGCTGTCGAGGCCGCGTCGCATGGCCTCGCGGCGGGCTGGCGTGGTGCAGCAGGTGAGCAGTGTGAGCGTGAGGACTATGGTCAGCAGGTGCTTCATTGGCTTTTAGTGTGGATGACTGCGAGGACTGGTCGCAGGTGTGTGTCAGATTTGTCGTGCTGCAAAAGTAAGCAAACTTTTGCTTCTGACCAAATTTTTCGGATGGAATCTGCGGGGGCCGCTGCAGCGTACCCCGCAGCAAGCCGCCGGTAACCCCGCCAGTAGCAGGGACGAAGGTGCCGTCTAGGAGGGACGAAGGTGCCGTGTTGCAGGGAGCAAGGTGCCATCTTCGTTTCTCGCGGCGGCCGCCGCGTTTATTCACGGCGTGCGCCGCGAGTATTCGCAGCGGCCGCCGCGTGTCATTTCACCGCACGCCGTGAAACATGGGTTTTCTGGGTTTCCGTAAGTGGCTTGCAGTGAGCTACTTGCAAAATACGTGTAACTATGGTCAATTTCTTCATTTTCAAACGCTGCAAATAGGAGTTATACGTATTGCAAAGGTACGAAAAGGCGAGGACAAAACCAAAAGAAAAGTACGTTTTTCTTTTGTTATTTATTTGATTATTCTTATCTTTGCAACGATGAAGTACATAAACATGACATTGACGCGGGTTCTCGTGACCGTCATCCTCGCCGTGATGACCGTTCAGCACACATGCGCCCAGGAAGAGGACAGCATCGCCTATTCGCTCAACCTGCCTGAGACGGTGGTGCTGGCTGATGGCATGACCTTCGAGGAATATCTGCTGAAACAGGTGCTGGCCAATGCCAAACCGCTGAAGGAGCGAATAAGCACGCTTGACTACACCGTGACCTGCCAGCTGGAGAAAGACATTGACCTGACAAAGTTTCCACATCGGCGCACCATCACTTTTCTTGCCCGTCTGGCGGGCTATGGGCCTATCGTGTCAGCCCTCCGTGAGCATAAGCACTTCGGCATCACCATGGCTGAGGATGTGCACTTCAACAAGGGGCGACTGACTACTTCTAACGTGCGGATGGTGGAGATGAAGCAGCAGCTGACCGAGAAGCAGATAGCCTCGTTTCTGAAGCACGACGGCATGATGAGTGCTAACGTGTATGACAAGTTCTACAAGAAGGTGCGCCAAAAGGTCAAGGAGCTGCAGAAGTTGCGCCGACGGAAAAGGGAGACGGGCATGGAGTATAGTGGTAGCTACACGCTGGGCGGGCGTACCATCTACGTGGTGAAGCTTGACAACATGCGGGTACACATAGCCGACGGCTGTTGGCAGATAGCGCGCATTAGCTATCAGGAGGGTCAGAACAACATGTACTACGAGTTCAAGGAGGTGCGCCGCGACGTGTTTCTGCTCAGTCACGGCCGTGCGAAGCTATATCTTGACAAGGTGAAATGGCCGAAGGGCTTTGTCTCTGCGCGTATGGAGTATGCCTATCGATGATAACGTCAGTTGCGATGTGCTTCGCGTATTAAAACAAATAGATTTTTTGCTGAGCATATGGTAAAGCGGATGAAAGACCTGAAAAGGGATAGTATAGACTTTGGCAAGTCGCGGATAGAGCCGCTGTTTCACAGCCTCTTCTTCCCAACGCTGTTTTCGATGGTGTTTGCGTCGTTCTATACCGTGGCCGACGGTATCTTTGTCGGACAGGGTGTGGGCAGCGATGCGCTGGCGGCTGTCAACATCGTGGCTCCTATGTTTCTCATCACCACGGGCATCGCCATGATGTTTGGTGCGGGGGTGTCGGTGGTGGCCAGCATTCATTTGGCACAGGGCAACAACAAGGCCGCCGACATCACCGTGACGCAGGCCCTGGCGGTGGGCTCGCTGCTGATGCTGCTGTTTGTCCTTCTGGTCTATGGCTGCCGCTCGTCGTTCCTGCGGCTGCTGGGGTGTAATGATGTGCTCATGCCGCTGGCCCTTGACTATCTGCTGTACATACTTCCTGGCTGTGTATTTATTATCAGTCAGATGATAGGCACGTTCGTCATCCGGCTCGACGGCTCGCCAAAGTTTGCTGCCTCGCTTGAGGTGGTGCCAGGTATCCTCAACATTATTCTCGACTGGCTGTTTGTGTTCCCCCTGCAGATGGGTGTTGCCGGTCCGGCCCTTGCCTCGACCCTCTGTACTGGTGTCGCCTCGGCAATGGTGGTCTGGTATATGCTGTTGCGTGCCAAAAACCTGCGGCTGCGCAAGCTTCGCCTCACGCTCACGAGCCTCTATCTGACGGCCCGCAACATCGGCTATATGGTGCGCAGCGGCTTCCCGTCGATGCTGGGCGAGCTGGCCATGTCGATGGTGCTGCTGGCAGGCAACTACGTGTTCATCCGTGAGCTGGGCGAGGATGGTGTGGCAGCCTTCAGCGTGGCCTGCTATCTGTATCCTATCGTGTTTATGGTCAACAATGCCGTGGCGCAGTCGGCCCAGCCTATTATCAGTTTCAACCATGGTGCGGGCAATCGTCGCCGTGTGCGTAAAGCCTTCCGGCTGGCCCTGCGCACCGCCGTTGTCTGCGGCTTGCTGGCCACTGCGGTTCTCGCCCTGGGTGCCCGTCCGCTCATCGGCATGTTCCTCCATGCAGGCACTCCTGCCTACGACATCGCCACGGCGGGCCTCCCGCTGTTTGCCGTCTCAGCCATCTTCTTTGCCCTGAATGTTGTCATTATCGGCTACTACCAGGCCGTTGAGCAGAACACGCGTGCCATAGTCTACATGCTGCTTCGCGGCCTTGTGTTCCTTGTTCCGGCATTCATTCTGATGCCCATGCTTATTATTCCTCAGGGGTTGTGGCTTGCCGTCCCTGTGTCTGAATGTCTCACCTTTGTTGTCATCTTGTTGAGCGGTAAACGTTGAACATTGAACATTGTCGCGCAGCCGCTCCCCTCCCCTTGATGGGAGATGGTAATTATATGTTTAATAATAATCGTACCAAGTTATTTGTTTAGGTTGACGAGTTCTTTGACCTGAGTCAAAGTTCGTAGGACGAGTGAGCGCTAAAGGCCGCGTGCCTTCCAGATGAGGTCCTTGGCCTGATTGATTTCCTGAAACTTCTTTTCGGCGGCACGGCGGATGTCCTCGCCGAGGGCCGCCACCTTGTCGGGATGGTGCTCAAGGGCCAGACGGCGGTAGGCCCTCTTGACCTCGTCGTCAGAGGCTGACGGGCTTACGCCAAGGACGCGGTAAGCAGAGTCGAGGTCGTTCTTGCCGAGGCCAAGCATGGCATCCACCTCGTCGGCCGACAGCTGGAACCACTGGGCACACTCCTTCATGGCCGTCACCTCCACATCGGCGACATGGCCGTCGGCCTGAGCGATGAGCACGAGGAAGTTTAACAGCTGAAGGCGCTGGGCATGGTCCATGTTGTAGGCTATCTGACGGCAGCAGTCGGCGACGGTGCTGCGGAAGGCTGCGGCGCCGACGCGCTTCTGCTCGTCGAAGAGGCGCCGTAGTATGTTGTCGCCCTGCTGGCATGCTGCCTCGCCGAAGTTCTGGCGCAGCACATTACGTACCAGCTCCATCTCGGAGTGCATGACGCGTCCGTCGGCCTTGATAATGTAGGAGGCCAGCACGAGCATGGAGAACAGGAAGCTGTTGCGTTGCCCCTGGTAGGTCTGCTGCTGGTGGTAAGCGCCACCGTATGCCTGCGACTCGAAGCCGCTCTGCCCGTCGAAGGTGCCTTGTGTTTCAGGGGTGTTGACACCATCGAGCATGGCATCGAACAGCGAGCCGAGTGCGACACCAGCCAATGCCCCAAGGGGGCCGGCGGTCATGAATCCGAGGAAACCGCCTATCCACTTACCTACTGCCATTATTTATTGAACATTGAACATTGAACATTGAACATTCGTGGCGGAAGCAAATTTTTCACTTTTCACTTTTCACTAGGCCGAAGGCCGCTGGCCGCTTCTAATAGTTGTTCCACCAGTCGAGGCCGTTCAGCTCGTCGCGCTCCATGTCGTCAATGAGACATTCGGCGAGGCGGAGCACGGTGGGCTGGGGCACGAGGAAGCGGATGTCGTCGGTGCGATGGGGATTGATGCTGGCCAGGAAGTGGGGCATCTCACTCTTGTAGACTTTCTTCATGCGTTCGCTGTCGTGGCCCTGGTTGGCACATGAGAAGGTGATGTTGGCCAGTCTGTCGCAGAGTTTGACGAACGGTGCGTAGGGTGTCTCGCGAATGCCCTGATAGTAGTGCTCGCCGGCCCGCTCGGCCCGTGTGCGCCCCTTGTCGTTGGTCAGCGCATAGACTATCTCGGTGGCCATGTGCATCTGTTCCTCGTTCATGAAGTCGCGGGCGGTGTGCAACACGTCGTTGTAGGTCAGGCGTGCATCCTCGATGCTGTCGTGGTAGTAGCCGCCGAAGAACAGTGGCAGCACGTCTTCTTCGCGGGCACACACCAGATGTCCGAATTCGCGTATGCCGCTGACCACCATGTCGAGATGGAAGCCGTAGGGCAGTTCGCCGCCATAGGTCTGGTTGACGCTTTGGTGCAGGTCGTGTGCCGACTGGCGTATGCGTTCTATGACATCGGCCTGCTGCTCCATGCAGGTCTCAAACCAGGAACGTTCCATAGATATTAATGTTTATAAATTAATAAATGATAGTTTACCGATAGTGTATGGTCTGCTGCCCCCCTCGTTAGAAGATGGAGGCAGCAAACAGGTGGTCGTAGAGACACGAGCAGATGCCGAACAGTACGATGCCGAGCGTGCAGACGGCCAGGGCTACACGGGTGTTCTCATGCATGCGGAAGGCTGGCAGCGGCGCGTCGGTCTGGGTGATGTACATAGCCTTGACGATGAGCAGATAGTAGTAGAGCGACACGACAGTGTTGACCAGGGCGATGAACACGACGAAGTAGGCCCCGAAGGAGCCTTGTTCGGCGGCGGCCATGAACACGAAGAACTTGGAGAACATGCCTGCGAACGGCGGTATGCCAGCCAGCGAGAACAGTGCCAGTGTCATGAGGAATGCCAGCTTGGGGTTGGTCTGGTAGAGCCCGTTGTAGGCTGACAGCATCGTAGAGCCGCTTTGCTGCTCGACGGCGGAGATAACGGTGAACACCGCCATGTTGGCCACCACATAGACCAGGATGTAGTACATGAGCGAGGCCATGCCCGTCTGCGAGGCTCCGATGACCGCCAGCATGATGTAGCCGGCCTGGGAGATGCTGGAGAAGGCCATGAAGCGCTTGAGCTCCTTCTGCCTGATGGCAAAGAGGTTGGCCACGGTGATGGAGAGCACGATGACGATGTAGAGCAGGTATTCCCAGTAGTCGGCGAGGGGTCCGAAGGCCTTGATCAGGATAACCATGGCGGCAAAGGCGGCAGCACCCTTAGAGACTACCGAGAGGTAGCCGGTGACGGGTGTGGGCGCGCCCTGATAGGTGTCGGCCGTCCAGAAGTGGAAGGGCACGAGCGAGAGCTTGAAGCCCAGTCCGCTGAAGAAGAACACGAGTCCCATGATGAGTAGCGGCAGCTGGCTCTTATACTGTGCATAATAGCCGATGCGGAAGGCGACATCGCTGAAGTAGAGTGTGCCGACACCGCCATAGACGAACGACAGGCCATAGAGCATGACACCGCTGGAGAAGGTGGCCATGAGAATGTATTTGGCAGCACCCTCGGCCGACTCCTTCTTCCACTTGTCAAGGGCTACGAGGCAGGCCATGGGTACAGAGGCCGTCTCCAGTCCGAGGAAGAACAGCAGGAAGTTGCCGCTGCTAACCATGATATACATGCCGAGCAGCGTAGAGAGTACCAGCAGGTGAAACTCACCAGCATATTTACGATTTGACAATTTACTATTTACGACTTGGCTGCCGCCTTCGAGCCAGGGCTGTGCCATGACCACGACAATGAACGTCGCAAAGGTGAGGATAAGCTTCATGACCTGCGAGGCGTGCGAGGCGACATACATGCCACCGAAGGCAGTAGACGGTCCGACGGTGGTCAGCATGACGGTCTGGCAGATGAGCAGCGTCATCGTCATCCGTCCGACCAGTTCCAGCTTTCGCGCACTCTTCGTCAGGCAGAAGTCGGCCAAGAACACCAGTATCAGTGCGAGCACCAAGATGGCCTCGGGAATCATATTGAGGAATTGACTGTAATTCATTTTCGTTTTTTCTTTTTTGCAGCATACCTACACGGACTTGACTGTCAGGAATAGTCAGCGTAAGTCGGCTGCCCTATGATTATATAATGTTAGCAAGAATGGGGCCTACGGCGTCGCTGATGACATTGCTGGCCCAGAGGGGGAACAGGCCGAGGCCGGCCACACAGGCAATGAGGCAGATGACGGCGACGCGCTCGTCCCAGGTAGCATCGGTGAGCTCCAGATAGTGGGGGTTCTTGACTTCGCCATAGAGAATCTTGCCAACGACACGCAGAATGTAGACGGCGGTCACGACGATAGAGGTACAGGCAATGATGGTGGCTACCCGATGGAACTGGTCAGGATTCTCGAACGAGCCGACGAAGATGGTCATCTCGGCAATGAATCCGGAGAATCCTGGCAGACCGAGGTTGGCCAGACCGGCCACGACATAGCCGACGGCCAGGAAAGGCATAATCTTCATCAGGCCGTCGAGGTAGCGGATGTCGCGGGTGTGGGTGCGGCCGTATATCATACCGATGAGGGCAAAGAAGAGGGCCGTCATCAGGCCGTGCGACAACATCTGCAGGATGGCTCCCGTACACGATGTCTTGGTCATCATGAGCAGGGCAAAGAGCACCAGGCCGCAGTGGCTTACTGACGAGTAGGCGTTGATGTACTTTAGGTCAGTCTGTACGCAGGCCGAGAAGGCACCATAGACTACAGAGATAGTGGTGAGGATGAGGAATATCCATGCCAGCTCGTTGGCGGCATCGGGCAGCAGGTACATGGCCACGCGAAAGCAGCCATAGCCTCCGAGCTTCATCAGCACGCCGGCATGGAGCATAGACACGGCCGTGGGCGCCGAGGCATGACCGTCGGGCGACCAGGTGTGGAATGGGAACAGCGCGCCCAGTACGCCGAAGCCGATGAAAATGAAGGGGAAGAATATCTTCTGTGTCTCTACGGGGATGTTGTGCATCTGGGCTATCTCGTTGACATTCATCGTGGTGGCACCACTGTAGTAGTAGATGCCGAGGATGCCGAGAATCAGGAGTGCCGAGCCACCCATGAGCATCAGCGTCAGTTTCATGGCGGCATACTCTTTGTTGCCTGAGCCCCAGACACCGATGAGCAGATACATGGGGATAAGCGCTACCTCATAGAACATGAACATGGTGAACATGTCCGTGCAGATGAAGAAGCCGTAGACACCCGTAGACAGGAGCGTAAACCAGAGGAAATACTCCTTGGTCAGGGGCTTGAGCTGCCATGAGGCGAAGGTGCCTGTGAAGACGATGATGCTTGACAGCAGCAGCATGACGACGCTGATGCCGTCGACACCGACGGAGTAGGCTATGTTGAGCGGTTTGAACCACGGCGTGGATGCCGTCAGCAGCATGACATCAGTATTGCCGGCGGCGCGCTGCTGGACGAAGTAAATGGTCAGCCATACGCTCAGTGCCAACAGGCACGAGGCTCCCGTCACCATCACGCCACGCACCTGATTGAGGCTCTTGGCCAGCCAGAGGCCGAGCAGCATCAGGGCGGGAATTGCTACGAATAAAGATAATATACTCATAAAATTATTTTTTTTATTATTCGGCGGACTTACGCGGACCCATACGGACTATCCGGAAGAAGTCCGTGTAAGTAGGCTGCCAATGATTATATTGCAAGCAGTATCAATGTTAATGCGACTGTGCCGGTGAGAAACCAGACGGCATACTGGCGGACATCGCCACTCTGCCACGGGCGCAGCGACTCGCCGGCCTCGTTGGCACCCCAGGCCAGGAAGTTGAATGTGCCGTCAACGACATGACGGTCGAACCAGGCAATGGGGGTGCTGACGCAACGGAAGATGATGCGGTGAGTGACATACTGCCATATCTCGTCCTGATAGAAACGCTTGTAGGCTGCCTGATGCAGACGGGGAAACTGCTTGTAGAGGCGGTCGGCGATGGGCTGGCTCTCTCCTTTATATATATAGGTGGCCAGACAGATGCTTAGGATGGCGATGACGGTAGAGGTCAGGGCTATCTGCGTGTCAAAGTGGATGGTGTAGTTAGTGCCCTCGGCAGACACAAACTGACCGAACGAGCCACCCCATCCGGCAAAGCCTGCTATGGTGGTGTAGATGCCCACGCCACAGGTGATGACGCAGAGCACGATGAGCGGAATGGTCATCGTGGCCGGTGCCTCGTGGGGCGTATGGTGCTGGTGGGCCTCCACGTTCTCTGTGCCCCAGAAGATGCCATAGTACAGACGGAACATGTAGAAGGCTGTCATGGCGGCAATGCCAGTCATAATCCATCCCACCAACGGACTGTAGGCGAAGCAGGCCGTGATAATCTCATCCTTCGAGCTGAAGCCTGAGAAGAACGGTATGCCTGCGATGGCCAGACAGGAGATGAGGAACGTGATATGCGTGATGGGCATGTACTTGCGCAGGCCACCCATCAGGGCCATCTCGTTGCTGTGGACGGCATGTATGATGCAACCGGCACCAAGGAACAGGCATGCCTTGAACATGGCGTGCGTAAAGAGGTGGAACATGCCGGCCATGAAGCCCAGCTGGGCATGGTTGTCAAGCACGCCATGATGGCCGGGCAGGCTGACGCCGAGGGCCACCATCATGAAGGCTATCTGCGAGATAGTGGAGAAGGCCAGCACACGCTTGATGTCGCTCTGTGCACAGGCTACGGCGGCGGCATAGAAGGCGGTGAACACGCCTACCCACACCACGATGGACATCTGCGGCTGGGCAAACTCTACCCATAGGGGGAACATGCGGGCAATCTGGAACACACCAGCTACCACCATCGTGGCCGCATGGATAAGCGCAGACACCGGCGTGGGGCCCTCCATGGCATCGGGCAGCCAGATGTGCAGGGGGAACATGGCCGACTTACCGGCACCACCGATGAACATCAGCACCAGGGCTGTCGGCAGGATAAAGGCTCCGGCAGCCATGGCCTTCTGGGCATTGCCTTCGATGAACGGCGTGGCGCCCACACCCATCTGGATGTCGCCTGCAAACGAGAAGCTGAACGACTCGGTGTAGTAGCCGAAGAGCAGGATGCCGACGAGGAAGAACATGTCGGCAAAGCGCGTGACGATGAATGCCTTCTTAGAGGCGGCAATGGCCGGCTTCAGCGGATAGTAGAAGCCGATGAGCAGATAGCTGCTCACACCCACCAGCTCCCAGAAGGTGTACATCTGAAAGATGTTGGTGGCCACCACCAGTCCGAGCATGGACATGGTAAACAGCGAAAGGAAGGCATAGTAGCGCTGGAATCCCTTCTCGCCGTGCATGTAGCCGAAGGAATAGATATGAACCATGAACGACACCGTGCTGATGACGATGAGCATCATGACCGAGATGGGGTCCAGCAGGACACCCATGTCGAAGTGCAGACGGCCCAGCGGCAGCCAAGTGAAGTTGTAGGGAACAAGCGTGGGGAATGTGCCGTCGGCCAGGCGGTCGCCGCCGAAGTAGGCGAAGGCCGTCCAGTAGGACAACACCGTGACCAGTCCCAGCGACGTGGTGCCGATGAGTCCGGCCGTCTTGTGCGACATCTTCATGCCACAGAGCGCGAGCACCACGAAGGAGAGCGCAGGCAGCAGAAGAATCAGGAAGGAATAGCTATAAATTGCATCCATAAAATATCAATTGTCAATTATCAATTATCAATTAAACAAACAGTCCTACCATTTCAGGTTCTTGATGCTGTCAACGCTATCGCTCTTGAAGCGACGGTAGACATTGATGATGATAGCGATGGCCACGGCCGACTCTGCCGCCGAGACCCCGATGGAGAACAGGGTCATGAACATGCCCTCCATGGAGCTGGGATAGAGCAGACGGTTGAAGGCAGCGAAATTGATGTCGACGGCATTCAGGATGAGCTCTACGGAAATCAACATGGCAATGAGGTTGCGACGCGTGATGAAACCGAAGACGCCAATAAAGAACAACAGTGCTGAGAGCACGAAATAACATTCTACAGGTACCATAGCTTACTTCTCCTCCTCTTTACGTGAAACAACCAAGCCGCCAATGATGCAGGCCAGCAGGAACAGCGAGATGAACTCGAAGGCGAGTACATACTCATACTTGCCGGCACCCACCAGTGCCTGTCCGATGGCTTTCATCGGCACCTCCTGGTCTGGCTCGCTTGCAAAACTATTGAGGAACTGACTCTTGAGCACCACTCCCACGACGGTACAGAGGCCCACGAGGCACAGCAGTCCGCCCCAGACGACCCTGCTGCCCTTCATGCGCTCGGTCAGTCCCTGCAGGGTGCGCTTGCTGACCAGCTGAATGGCGAAGACGTATATCATCGTCACGCCGCCGGCATAGACACTAATCTGAGCGGCACCCAGGTAGGTGTAGTCGAGCAGGAAGTAGAGTCCTGCCACTCCGAAGAGCACAAACAACATGAACGTTGCTGCGCGCATGATTCTCGTCGTCGTCACACATATCACGGCCGAGCCGAGGATGACGACGGCGAAGATGCAAAACATGATATAATTTGCCATATTTGCTTACTTCGTTTTAGTGTTAAACTTACCGATGGTCAGGGGGGCGCCACCATCGAGCAGATGTGGCAGAGAGCCACCCTTGTAGACCTCCTTGTCCAAGTGGAGTACCAGTCGTGAACGGTCGAACACGGCATTCTCGAAGTCGTTGGTGAATGCGATGGCATCGAAGTTGCAGGCATTGGTACACAGCTGGCAGAACATGCAGTCGCCCAGGTCGTACTGGTAGTCGTCGAGCACCTTCTTCTTCTTGCCCGTCTCAGGGTCTTCGGCCATGTGGCTCGTAATCTTGATGGTGCCGTTGGGGCACGATTTCTCGCACAGCGTGCAGGCCGTACACTTGTACGAACCGTCGTCGTTTCGCTTGAACACCAGACGGCCACGGTGGCGGCTTGACACGTGCAGCGTGGTCTTGCGGTTTTCAGGATACTGCTCTGTTGACTTGTTGGTGAAGAAGTCCTTGAAGTATTCCTTCCAGGTCACCTTCATGCCCGTTGCCAGCGTCTTGGCAGCATGCCCTATCTCTCCGAAATATCCTTTGCCTCCTAAGTTAGGGGGCTGGGGGTCTGAACGACCCACCTCTATTTTATCGTTCTCTTTCATATATAACTATATACACTTTAACTATAACACATGGAGTCCCTCATGTTCAGACCCCCTGCTCCCTGATTTAAGGGGGTAGGCAAGTCAGTCATGTTCAGACCCCCTGCCCCCATAACTGAGGGGTTTAGGCAATATACCAGCCCATGGCCACCACGACGGTCATCAGCACGAGGTTGATGAGCGCCAGCGGCATCAGGTACTTCCACTCTAACTTCAGTATCTGGTCTATGCGCAGGCGGGGGAACGTCCACTTTATCCACATCAGCACCCATACCAGTGCGAATGCCTTACCCAGGAACCATACGATGCCGGGAATGTAGTTCATCAGCTGGTCGAAGGCCCCGATGCCAATGTTAAGCGGTGCCCAGCCACCGAGGAAGACGGTGGCGGCAATGCCTGCAATGATAAACAAGTTTAGGAACTCGGCCAGATAGAAGAATCCGAAGCCCATGCCCGAATACTCCGTATGGTGGCCGGCCGTCAGTTCGCTCTCTGCCTCAGCCATGTCGAACGGGCCGCGGTTGGCCTCGGCATTGCCGGCAATGAGAAATACGAAGAATGCTATCAGTGCCGGTATGTGTCCCTGACAGATGAGCCACTTGAAGGGGCCTGTCTGTGCCTCTACGATGCCGCTCATCTGCATGGTGCCGGTCAGGATGACCGCCGTTATCAGGCAGAGGCACAGCGACATCTCGTACGATATCATCTGCACGGCGCCGCGCATGGCTGACACGACCGAATACTTGTTGTTTGACGACCATCCGGCGAGGAAGATGCCTACCACGCCGATGCTGGAGATGGCTGTCAGCAGGAACACGCCGACGTTGAAGTCGAGCACCGTGGCTCCATTGTTCCATGGCAGGAACGAGAAGGCGCCCACCGAGCCGATGATGACCAGCAGCGGTGCGACGGCATAGAGCAACTTGTCGGCCCGGTCAACGAAGAATATCTCCTTGATGAGCATCTTCAACACGTCGGCAAACACCTGCAGCAGGCCCCAGTAGCCTACGCGCATAGGGCCTAGTCGGCATTGGAAGTATGCGCACACCTTGCGCTCCATGAATATCAGTACGATGGCTATCAGCGCATAGCCTACGAGGATGGCCGCGCCGACAAGCACGCACTCAATCAATATCGCCAACCAGTCAGGGCATCCTATCGTCACCCTAAGCAGCTGGTCGAACCATTGTGTTATAATACTAAAATCAAACATCTTGTAAATTTACTATTTGACGATTTACAATTTACGATTTATTTCTCTGTTTAGCGGTTCTACGATTCTCTTCTTTTGCGATTCCTTTCTTCAGCGACTATAGATAGTTAAAATATGCCATCGTCAGTAAATAGTAAATCGAAAATACTAAAATCGTGAATAATTATTATCTGTCTATGTCGGGAATCACGAAGTCGATGGCGGCACCTGTAGCCACGAGGTCGGCTATCTTCTGTCCACGCAGCATGGGGTCGAGGGCTCCGGTGAGCGACAGTCCCATGGGACGCATCTTCAGACGGTAGGGTGACTTGTCGCCCCGCGAGTCGAGATAGACGCCGAACTCCCCGCTGGCACCCTCTACCGAGAAGTACCACTGTCCCTCGGGCACTTTGATGACAGGCTTCTGCTTGACGTAGAAGTCGCCCTCGGGGATGTTGTCAATGAGCTGCTCTATGATGTGCAGACTCTGATACATCTCCGTGATGTGGCATGTGTAGCGGTCCATGGTGTCGCAGCCATTCATGGTCACCTGTTCCCACTCCACCTTGTCGTACATGTCGTAGGGGTGGTTCTTGCGCACGTCGTTCTTCCAGCCAGAGGCACGGCCTGCCGGGCCGGTGACGGCATACGAGATGCAGTCGTCGAGCGACATGGGGCCTACATGCTCGAAGCGGTTGTGGGTGATGACATTGTCGCCGAACACGTCGACATACTCTTGGATGATAGGTTTCATGTACTTGACCAGCTCCTTGACATTCTTCACGAAGTTGGGGTCTATGTCGTCCTGCAGGCCGCCTATTCTGTAATAGTTCTGGATGAGTCGTCCGCCGGTGGTCTCCTCCATGCAGTTGAGCACGTGCTCACGGTCGCGCATTGAGTAGAGGAAGGCCGTCAGGGCACCCATGTCCTGCGCACAGCAGCCCACATAGAGCAGGTGCGAGTCGAGACGCTGCAGCTCGTCCATGATGGTACGGATATACTTGATGCGGTCGGTCAGCTCTATGCCCATGCCCTCTTCGATGACACCTACCAGTGCGTGGCGGTGCATCATGGCCGAGAGATAGTTCAGACGGTCGGTCAGTGCCAATGTCTGCGGATAGGTCATCTGCTCGCACATCTTCTCTATGCCACGATGTATGTAGCCCAGGTGCGGATATATCCGCTTGACGGTCTCTCCGTCGAGCACCGTCTGCAGGCGTAGCACACCGTGTGTGGAGGGGTGCTGCGGGCCGATGTTGATGACATAGTCGTCGGCCGTAAAGAGCGGGTTGCGCTTCGACTGCAGGTTGCCGTCCTTGTCAAGGAAGTACTCCAGGCCGTAGTCAGGCTCCATGTCGTCGTCGAGCGTGTAGCTGTCGTCAAACTTCCAGTCCTTGCGGAAGGGGTAGCCCTTGAAGTCAGAACGCAGGAACAGTCGGCGCATGTCGGGGTGGCCGAGGAACACGATGCCGTAGAAGTCGTAGACCTCACGCTCCAGCAGGTCGGCCACGTGCCAGATGTGGCTTACGGTGGGCAGGTAGGCTGTCGGCTGGCCCTCGGCATCGCAGGTGCCGTTGGTGGCTATGCCGTCGCCGCACACCTGCGTCTTAGCCAGCTGCTTCACGGCGCAGCGCTCGTGGGTCTGCGTGTTCTCCAGGATGTATATACAGCCGAGGCCCTCCTCCTGACCAAAGTCTTCGCCGACGATGGTCACCAGGTAGTCGAAGCCTTTCTTTGCCTTCAGCTCCTGCATCTCGGCGCTGAACTTATCGAAATCGAATGAAAGGAATGTCAGTTTCATGCTTTCTCCTCCTCTGCCTTTACGGCGTGTTGCGATTCAGGCGCAACAGCCTTCAGTTCATCAACAAACTCCTGGGGCACGTCGGTCACCACGATGGGCTCGCGACGATGGTCGCCCAGCTTCTGGCGGAATGTCAGCTCCTCGTTCGATACACCGAGGGCTTTCTCCTCAGCCGTCTGCTTATGGTTGGCACCACCAAAGAATTTCTCTATCTTCACCTTGCGCTGCAGCTGCATCATGCCATACATGATAGCCTCGGGGCGTGGCGGACAGCCGGGTATGAACACGTCGACGGGCACTATCTCCTCGATGCCCTTCACCACGTGATAGCTCGACTTGAAGGGGCCTCCGCTGATGGCACAGCCACCCACGGCAATGACGTACTTCGGCTCTGCCATCTCGTCGTAGAGTCGCTTCAGGGCGGGTGCCATCTTATGGGTGATGGTGCCTGCACACATGATGAGGTCGGCCTGACGCGGTGAGTTGCGCGTCACCTCGAAGCCGAAGCGTGCGAAGTCGTAGCGTGAGCAGCCGCAGGCCATGAACTCGATGCCACAGCACGATGTGGCAAACGTCAGCGACCACAACGAGTTGGCGCGTCCCCAGTTGATAAGCTTGTCGAGTGAGCCCACGATGACGTTGGTGCCGCCCTCCTGCAGTTCGTCCACCAGTTTGTCCAGCGTCTCATTGTCGTTCCATTCCTCGTAGGGAATACTCTTGATGTACGGTTTCCTTATTTCCATTCCAGGTCTCCTTTCCGCCAGGCGTAGGCCAGGCCCAATACTAAGACTACCAAGAAGAAACCAATGCTCAGCAGTGCTGCTGCACCGAACTCCTTCACCACTACTGCCCATGGATAGAGGAACACCGTTTCCACATCGAACATGAGGAACAAGATGGCAAACAGATAGAAACCAACGTTTACCGGCAACCATGACGAGCCGTGAGTGGGTATGCCGCACTCATATGGTTCGCCTTTTACCTTATTGTATGAACGTGGGCCTATCAGCTTCGCAACGACGTAAGCGCCTGCCACCAATGTTAAAGCCGTCAGCAAGACGGTAATCAACAATGTAAAGTTCATAAAATGTTAAATATAATGTATTGAATTCAATTTGCGTGCAAAGGTACGAATAAAATAAGAAATATGAGATAAAAATCCTGAATAATTTCTGCTCAGTATCCAAACGGATACTGCTGACTGCGGGCTTATGCGTGGGCAAAATAAAAGCCGCTGCCCCTTTGAGCAACGGCCTAAATTATTTAGACTTGGGAAATGCCTCCTCAGAAAGCTCCTTGAAGAAGTCATATTCCAGTATAACACTGATTCGCATCAGCAGACGAACATCCAAACTCTTGCGTTTGAAAATGTTGTAGACATTAGTACGCTCACATGGGATTTGTGTAGCGAGCCAGGCGGCCGATTTGCCTTGTTTGCGTAGAACGTCTTCAATGTGCTTACCTATGTTCATAGCTATATGGGAGAGAGCATTAAATTTAAGGAGTTCTCTTCTCGGCTGCAAAGGTATGAAGAAAAAACGAGATTAGCGCTTCTGTAGTGTAGAATTTGTTTTTACGATATTTATTTGAATAATAATGAGTTACCTATGAAAGCGTTAGGTTGTTGAACATGAAGCAACGTTCAATCCGTTGGTACAATATCAGTTGTGTGTACTTTTGCCACTTTTAGCCGTCTGACACGTGTCGTACGCTGATTGTCAGTCCAATGCTTTTGGTGTTTTTCTCAGCCCAGCCGTTTCCTCAGCCAGTTGGCCGCATAGCAGGCATAGACAAACAGGTGGGGATTACGCGCGTACATATATATTATAATGCGCCGCTTCAGTCCGCCCCCCAGCCGCAGGTCGGGCACCCGCTGTCTCAGGGTGTCTATGGCCGCCACCATCTCCGTAGTGGCCTTCAGGTGGCCGTAGCTGATAGCGTAGATGTATTCGCGGAAGAAGGAATAGACGATGTCCAGTTGTCGTTGCCGCATGGTTGGTGTCAGCGTCGTGAGCTACGTTGGTGCTTTCTCTTGCGTGTCGCTCCAAATATAGGCAATATTTCCGTGCGGTCAATCAATATTAGTAATTTTATAACAATTGTTAACAATTGCGTTTGCACGTTTGCCGAAAAAGTGTTAACTTAGTGGTAGCTTAAATTAAATTACCCCCATCTACACGCTTTTCCCCTAAATTCTCTGTTTTCATGGAGGGTGTCCACGAGGTGGCTAATCCCCCTGTATATGCTACATGCAGGGCCTGTAAATATAGTGCATACAGGCCCTCCATGCACCTCATGGAGGCCCTTCATACATGTCATGCGGGGCCTGTATGTACCTGATGACGGGCTTTCAGCCACCAGCGGTGGGCTGGGCAGCGCATTTGTGTGCTTGTTTGGTAAACTTCTGTTAAACTTACATAAACTTACGTAATTCATGTCTTGACAATTCTGCCTCTATGTTGAATCGGGTGGGTATAGGGTACGTGTTCTGGCGGTAGCCGTTCCCCTCCCCCTGAAGGGAGGGTAGCGAGTGCCGCCATCGTGTTATCCACGTGATACGATACGTCCCCTAAGTTTTTGTGTACGAAGTTTTGTTCTTATTGTTACTTACTGGGCGAAAAATGCGATAAAAGAAAAATAATGTGTACCTTTGCAATGTTTTTCTGCACAAACAGAACATCACAGATAGTATTAACGACAATATTCAGCATCTGAGAATGAGATATTCATGTAGTCTGGCCCTGCTGGCCGTGATGCTGACACGAAGTATAGCGAATGAAACAACCGGCGATAATCGTTCCTGACGGATGCCATGAGGTGCTCTTGCACGCCTGCTGCGCGCCGTGCTCGTCGGCCATTGTAGAGTGGCTGGTGGGGCATGGCGTGCAGCCGACGATATACTACTATAACCCGAACATCTATCCGCTGCAGGAGTATGAGACGCGTAAACAGGAGAGCAAGCGGCATGCCGAGTCGTTGGGACTGACGTGGCTCGACGACGACTACGACCATGAGGCGTGGCGGCAGGCGGTGTGCGGACTCGAAGACGAGCCAGAGCGCGGACGACGCTGCGAGCTGTGCTTCACGCTGCGCCTGACGGCCACGGCACGCAAGGCACGTCAGTTGGGCATACCTTTCTTTGCCACGACACTGGCATCGAGCCGCTGGAAGCGTCTGGAACAGATAGCCCACGCCGGTCAGCGGGCGCAGGAGACGGCCAACGGGGAGGCGCTTCCAGGCCCCATCGTGACCTTCTGGGCACAGAACTGGCGCAAGGGTGGCTTGCAGGAACGCCGCAACGAGCTGCTCAGAGCCTACGGCTTCTACAATCAGCAATACTGCGGCTGTGAGTTCTCGGCTTTGGCCAACAAGGCCGGTGGGTAGGCATTGCTCAGTAGTCTTGCAAGCCGGAAACGATGTGAGGCACTGTCGTCAGCACGCCGGCTCCTTCTTCTTCCGCTTGAAATGCTTGAAGACAAAGCGGACAAGAAGGAAGTTGACGGGGACGGAGACGGCATACACGCCCACGGGTGCCAGCGTGGGACTCAGTCCTGCCCATAGGAAGAAGTTGAGCAAACCCATCTGCAGGAAATAGTTGATGAGGTGTGCACCGCTGAAGCCGGCACCGTTCTCGGCCGAGGTCTTCTCGCGGAAGATGTAGCGAGCCGAAAGGTAGTAGTTGACAATGAAACCGGCTATGTAGCCTGCTGTCCATGCTATGTTGACATTGACGACGAGCTGCAGGAGCCAGTAGACAGCATAGTGGATGGCCGTGACGAGCACACCCACTATGCTGAATCGGATGATTTCTCCTATATATTCTCTGGTGAGCTTCATAGCTTGGCCAGTTCGATGACTTTGTCGACGGCGGCCGACAGACCGTCAGCGTCCTTGCCGCCAGCCTGCGCGTAGTGAGGCTGGCCGCCGCCTCCGCCCTGGATAAGCTTGGCAGCCTCGCGAATCATCTGCCCGGCGTTGAGCTGGTGGTCGGTCACCATGTCATCGCTAAGCATGACGGTGAGCATGGGTTTGCCCTGGAACTTGGAGCCCACGGCACAGAGCAACGGCGGCTCAACGGCGGCACGCAGCTGGAAGACGAGGTCCTTGACCTGTGCGGGCTGCATGTCGAGGGTGGCCGTAATGACGTTGACACCGTTGATGTGGTGTATCTCGGTGAGCAGGTACTGCTTGGTGCGCTCCACGGCCTGTGCCTGGAACTGCTCTATCTCCTTCTTCATCGTGTCGTGCTCGCTGATGAACTTCTGGATGGCTGCCTCCAGGTCCTTGGCGTTGTTGAAGAAGGCACGGACGGCCTTAAGGTGGTCCTCCATGACGTACAGCAGGTCTTCGCATTCGCGGCCAGTCTTGGCTTCGATGCGGCGAATACCGGCGGCTACGCTGCTCTCGGCGATTATCTTGAAGAAGCCGATGCGGCCTGTAGAGCGGGCATGGATGCCACCGCAGAACTCGCACGACGGACCGAAGCGTACCACACGCACCTTGTCGCCATACTTCTCGCCGAACAGGGCGATGGCTCCTAACTTCTTGGCCTCGTCGAAAGGCACGTCGCGGTGCTCGTCGAGCGCTATGTCCTGGCGTATCATGTCGTTGACCATACGCTCTACTTGGCGCAACTCTTCGTCGCTGACCTTCTGGAAGTGAGAGAAGTCAAAGCGTAGTGTGTCGGGCGATACATAGGAACCCTTCTGCTCGACATGGTCGCCGAGCACCTGCTTCAGGGCATAGTCGAGCAGGTGGGTGGCGGTGTGATTAGCGGCAGAGGCATCGCGCTTGTCGGTGTCTACGCAGGCCATAAACTCGGCGGAGGGGTCCTTAGGCAGTTGCTTGACGATGTGGATGGACTGGTTGTTCTCGCGCTTGGTGTCGATTATCTCGATGGTCTCCTGCTCGTTGACCAGCACGCCACAGTCGCCGACCTGACCGCCCATCTCGCCGTAGAACGGTGTGTTGTTGAGCACCAGCTCGTAGAACTCCTGCTTCTTCTGCGTCACCTTACGGTAGCGCAGTATGTGGCACGAGTATTCGGTGTAGTCGTAGCCGACGAAGCGCTGCTCGGTAGCGGTGCCGGCGGCAGAATCGCCGGCCACGGTGACCCAGTCGCTGTTCTCGACCTGGGCGGCGTTGCGGGCACGCTCCTTCTGCTTCTGCATCTCGACGTTGAACTGAGCCTCGTCGACCGTAAAGCCGTTCTCACGGCAGATGAGCTCCGTCAGGTCGAGGGGGAAGCCATAGGTGTCGAACAGCCGGAAGGCCTGGTCGCCGGGCAGTATGCGGTTTGACGAGGTGGCGGCAATGTCGTCCATGGCCTTGTTGAGCATGGCGATGCCCTTGTCGAGGGTGCGCAGGAACGAGTCTTCCTCCTCCTTGATGACCTTGGTGATGAGCACCTGCTGGGCCTTCAGCTCGGGGAAGGCATCGCCCATCTCGTGGACCAGGGTGGGCACGAGCTTGTAGAGGAATCCCTCTTTCTGACCGAGGAAGGTGTAGGCATAGCGCACGGCACGGCGCAGGATGCGGCGGATGACGTAGCCAGCCTTGGCGTTTGACGGCAGCTGGCCGTCGGCTATCGAGAAGGCCACGGCGCGCAAGTGGTCGGCACAGACGCGCATAGCGACGTTAGTAGACTCCTGGGTGCTGGGTGTCGGGTGCTGGGTGCTGGCCTCTTCCTCGTAGGTCTGATAGGCGAGGCCGGTCAGCTGTTCCTCCATCTTGATGATAGGCTGGAATATGTCGGTGTCGTAGTTAGAGTGCTTGCCCTGGAGCATGCGCACCAGTCGCTCGAAGCCCATGCCCGTGTCGATGACGTTCATCGAGAGCTTCTCCAGCGAGCCGTCAGCCTTGCGGTTGTACTGCATGAACACCAGGTTCCATATTTCAATGACCTGCGGATGGTCCTTGTTGACAAGCTCACGACCCGTGGGACCCTGCTGCTTTTCGGCTTCGGGGCGCGAGTCGACATGTATCTCAGAACACGGACCACAGGGCCCCGTGTCGCCCATCTCCCAGAAGTTGTCGTGCTTGTTGCCGTTGATGATATGGTCGGCAGGCACGTGCTTCAGCCAGTAGCCGGCAGCCTCGTCGTCGCGCTCAAGCCCCTCGGCAGGGTCGCCCTCGAACACGGTGACGTAGAGGTCCTGCGGGTTAAGCTTCAGCACATCGACCAGATACTCCCAGGCCATGTCGATGGCACCCTCCTTGAAGTAGTCGCCAAACGACCAGTTGCCCAGCATCTCGAACATGGTGTGGTGGTAGGTGTCGTGCCCCACCTCCTCCAGGTCGTTGTGCTTACCGCTGACGCGCAGACACTTCTGGGTGTCGGCACGGCGGCGCGGCTCGGGGTCGCGCGTACCTAATATTATATCTTTCCACTGGTTCATGCCCGCGTTGGTGAACATCAGCGTGGGGTCGTCCTTGATGACCATCGGGGCCGAGGGCACGATGGCGTGTTGCTTTGACGCGAAGAATTTCTTGAACGAGTCGCGAATCTCGTTGGCTGACAACGTGTTCATTTACGAATATATGATTTACTGTTTACGATTTACTGTTTACTATTTACTATTTACTATTTGGGGCGCAAAGGTACGAAAAGTCGGGCGAAAAGCAAAAGAAAAAGCGGTTTTTCTTTGGCGGTATGCTTGCTTATCCGTCCCTTTGAACAGCGTTCTTAGGTACTCGCGTTCGGAAAAGCAAAGAAAAACTTCGTGTTTTCCTTTGCTTTTCGCTCACTTATTCGTACCTTTGTCAGCAAATTAGACAAAAAGAAGACGTTATGGCATTGAATCTGAACAAGAACTTGAAGCTGTACTACAGCATCCGCGAGGTGGCCGAGATGTTCGGACTGAACGAGAGTACGCTGCGCTACTGGGAGACAGAATTTCCGTATCTGAAGCCAAAGACCAGCGGTCCGGCGAAGATTCGGCAGTATCAGGAGAAGGACATCGAGCAGATTCGCCTGATATACAACCTGGTGAAGGTGCGCGGCTTCAAGCTGGCAGCAGCCAAGAAGATTATCAATGCTAACCGCGACGGCGCCGACCGCAAGGCGGAGGTGATGACGCGTCTGCTCGGCATTCGCGATGAGCTACAGGCGCTGAAAAAGCAAATGGACTACTTGGAGTAGATTTTCTTAGTTGACAAGTTGTCAACGCTTAACGTTTAGCGCCTCCAAGTATTTGCGGCTGTCGTGTTCGCGCTTCAGTATCTTAAGATAATAGGTGGGCAGGAAACGGAGCAGGAAATAGAGGTATGCCTTCGTGGTGGAGTAGCCGAAGACCGTCTCGTAGACATTGACGTTGTACTTGATGAGCGAGAACTTGTTGCTCGACACCGACTGCTGGCGCTGGCGGTAGTAGGCCAGGGGCTCAGTGACGCAGAAGCATATCTGGCACTCCTTGAGGATGTTGAGGAACAGGGCCCAGTCCTGACGCTTGCGGATGGCCGGCATGTAGAACTTGTGGCCCAGGCGCTTGATGTCGTAGATGGCCGTCAGGCAGCCTATCTTGTTGTCGCGCTTGAGCATCTCCAGCGTAAGGTACTTGGGCGATATGTTGATGCCTGTAATGCTGCCTGCCTCGTCGCAGATGAGGTAGGACGAGCTGCACAGCGCACAGTCCTTGCGGCGCATGTGGGCTATCTGGCGCTCCAGTTTCTCGGGCATCCAGCGGTCGTCGCAGTCGCAGAAGGCGATGTAGCGACCCTGAGCACGCTCGATGCTCTTGTTACGGGCTACGCCGGGTCCGTAGTTGTCCTTCAGATACTCTACCTTTACGCGGGGGTCGCGCATGGCAAACTCGGTCAGGATGGTGCGTGTCTCGTCTGACGAGCAGTCGTCGGTGATGAGCAGCTCCAGGTTGCTGTACGTCTGACTGAGCACGCTCTCCACGCTGTCAGCAATATACTTGCTGGCATTGTACGTGGGCATGATGACTGACACTAAATCCTGGCTCATAGCTTGCTTTTTCTAAAAGTGCGTGCAAAGGTACGAATAAGTATGCAGATAACCAAGAGTTTTTTAGGTTTTTCTCTGTCGTGAGGGCTGCAGACAGCGTCGGAGACAGCGGTACTGACCGCGTAAGCCATGGTGCCGGCATCGTGGATGGTATCGTGGATGATGGTGGATGATATGGGGTAATAATAGCAAGTTTTTGGGTATTCTCTCGTTATTTCGGCAAAACTTTCGTACCTTTGCAACGACGAATGTGTCTCGCTGTACATTGGCGCAGAAGGCAGTCCACTTTCCGTAGAACAAAAGTAGAACGATGCTCCCACAGTCTGCCTTGGGGGAACAGAAGTAAGGTAGGCAGTATGGCAGAATGTAGAAAGTCTGTAGCTAAGGCAAAAGATATATGGTCGCTTTTACGTCCCGCACAGTGGACGAAGAATCTGTTTCTGTTCGTGCCAGCTTTCTTTGACGGGCGTCTTTTCCAGGTCAGCGTCCTTGCGTCTGTCTTGTTGGCAGTGGCTTCTTACTGTATGGCGTCGAGTGCCATCTATTGTGTCAACGACATCTTTGACGCCAAGTATGATAGTGTGCATCCTGTAAAGCGTACACGCCCCATCCCGTCAGGGCGAATATCAAAGTTTACTGCCAGCATCATCGCCGTTTGCTGTGTCTGTTGCTCCATGCTCATACCTTTGCTGATGGAACACGCAACAGGCATCGGGGTAAGAAATGTAATAATGATATACCTGGTCTTGAATTTCCTGTATTGTGTAAAGCTCAAGCATATAGTGATAGTTGACGTGTTTACCATAGCTGTCGGTTTTGTGCTCAGACTGTGGGCGGGTGGCATATCTGCAGATGTGCAACTTACTCACTGGATAGTGATGATGACATTCCTGCTGTCGTCGTTCCTCGCCTTCGCTAAAAGAAGAGACGACGTGGCCATTTATGAAAAAACAGGAAAAAGCATGAGAGATAATGTCAACCGCTATAATCTGCCTTTCATGAACCAGACGATAGGCGTCATAGGCAGCATAACAATGGTGTGCTATGTGATGTACACTGTGAATGAGGACGTCATATCGCGCATAGGCAAAGACTATTTGTACACGACTTCAATATTCGTGCTGGCGGGCATTATCCGATATTTGCAGCTAACCATCGTGGATGTCCGCAGTGGCAGCCCAACCAAGATACTGCTGCACGACCGGTTCTTGCAGCTGTGCGTGCTGGCATGGGGCGGTCTCTTCTTTTTTATCATTTACATGTAAGTCGTATGAGGAAAAGACAAATGGTGGCTTTTGACTTTGACGGTACGCTGATTAGAAGGGATTCGCTGTTGGAGTTTATTCGGTTTGTCTTTGGCAACGTAAAACTCGTTATAGGGTTGGCAAGGTACATGCCAGTCATCATTGCAGCAAAGTTGGGCCTCTATCACAACGGGAAAGCTAAGGAGAAAGTGTTTTCGTACTTCTTCGGTGGAATGAGCTATGCCGCGTTTTGCAAGTACGGAGAAGTGTTTGCGGGCAAGCTGGACAGCATGCTTAAAGCGGAGGGGATGGAATTGCTGGAATACTACCAGAGAAGTGGCTTTACGGTTTTTGTGGTCAGTGCCAGCGTAGAAGAGTGGGTAAGACCATGGTGCAACAATCACCAAATAAGGAATGTGATAGGCACCCAGGTGGAAACTTTGCCCAATGGTGTGCTCTCGGGGAGATTTAGGACGCCGAATTGCTATGGGGCAGAGAAACGGCGGCGCTTTCTGGAGACGGAGCCTAACAGAGACGAGTATGTCCTTCATGTCTATGGCGATAGCAGAGGTGACAAGGAACTCATAGAATTTGCAGACTTTGGGAAAATCATTTAAGTGTACGATGAATAATATCATTATGATAATATTAAGTGTGCTGCTCAATGCCGCGGCACAGATATTCATACGTAAGGGCATGCTGAGTATAGGGACGTTTGATGTCTCAAGCTTTTTTGGCAGTATCAGTGTGCTCATGACAAACGTGTGGCTGTGGGGTGCCTTCTTGTGCTATGCCCTAAGTATTGTGTTGTGGCTTTCAGTATTGTCAAAGGTGGAAGTCAGCTATGCATATCCGTATTTGAGTATTGGCTATATCGTAGTGGCTGTTGCCGGCTATATGCTTTTTAACGAGTCGCTTACCAAGATGAGGATTTTGGGAATAGTGGTGATTTGCATTGGTGTGTATTTAATATCTCGCAGCGAATGAAAAAGTTAGCAGTATTGCTTTTGCTCGGAATGACGTACCGCATAGTGATGAGCCTATGTGGCGTAGACGGTGTTGACACGGGGTTCTGTAACACTTTCTATCAGGTTTTCTTTCAGTATCCCGATGCCAACATATTTAATTTCATATATTATTTACTGGGACTTCTGGGGGCTCTTTGGGAAGAGTACTTCGGGCAATTCGGACTCTTGGGCTTCCGGGTGCTGGAAGCCTTTACACTGACCGGTGCAATATTTATACTCTGTCTGACATTCAAGGACTGTATGTCTAAGCGACAATTGTACATGGCCATAATACTGAGCATGGTGTTCCCCACGATTTTTGTTACCTTCCATTATAATACGCTATCCTTCCTGCTGGTAGCTACTGCGACTTGTTTCTTTAAGAAAGCACTCACGTCAGACAACGCCTATTGGCTGTTGCTGTCAGGTGTGGCCATAGGGACTTCTCTCTTCGTCCGAATCGTCAACGGTACCTTGTTGGCATTGCTTGCTGTGCCACTGGCCTACTATTGGTGCAAGGGCGACCGCTCGCTGGCAGTCAAGAAAGCGGGTGTCATGTTTGTGGGCGTTCTTTCTGGGATAATCCTCATGCTCGGCATCATGCTATGCTTAGGACAGCAGACCTACTATATGAGTGCCCTTGGTGAGGCATTCTCTACATTCCAGGGCAGTGGGGCGACACATTCTCATGGCCATCTCATCAGCCGCTATTTCGGAAGCATAATAAATGTTGTTTTGCAAATGGCAGCCATCGTTGCACTATACTATGCGTATTTGTACAGTAAGACGCTAAGGAAGATTTGGCGGGGAGTAACCCTCGTCTTGTTAACCTCTTTATTTGTAATACTGACCTACCTAAGCCTTCCATACCTGACCGCTATGGCTCTGAGTATCCTTCTGATGGCATACTTCCTCAAAAAGACATCGGGAGTGGAGCCAATGAAAGCCACTGTGTCTTTCCTCCTGCTCGCATCTTTGCTCTATCCTTTCGGCAGCGATATTGGTATGCAAGGGGTGTTTCACTGGTGCGCAGGCTTGTTGATATTTCCTGCCGTCTGGTGTGCAGGACAACTGCCCGTAGCCAAAAGCAAAGGAGCATTGATAATAGCATACTTTTCTATATTGGCATGCGCTGTAGGTAAGACGGTGTTCTCGGTGTATGGAGAAGACGAAAGTCGATTTAGCTGTACGACACAGATACAGTCAGACAGGCTTAATGTCTTCACAACTGCGGAGAAAGCTGACCGTTACGAAAAAACAATAAAAGCAATCAATCGTCATCTGGGCGGAAAGCGTTTGCTGTTTGTCACAAATCAGGCTTCGGAACTTTATTATGCCACTCGTGCCCTCCCTTATGAAGGACATGTACAGCCAGTTATTTATCTTGGCGACAGACTCGTCTGGAGACTCGACGAGCGCCTCAGCCACTTTAAAGAATACCCCTTGATAGTGATGCTCAACCAAGAGCATCCTTCTGCCGAAACGCCGGAAGTCCAGGAAATTACCGCTCGGTGGATGACGAAGCAGTCCTATAGGCTGGTGTATGACGACGGCAACATGAAACTATACAAACCATTGAAGACTATTGACGAACATGAATAAGCTGGAATCTATCGTATATAACTGTGTCAAGAACAACTATGTGCTGAAGAACCTGGTGCGCAACCTGTATCAGGGCTTCTACGACCTGCTGCCCAACTATGAGTCGCGCTTTGCAGCTACCCCCATTGTACGTGAAAACAGCTTTTTTGGCTTTCACGACTGCGACCCGTTCAGCCATGACGGCACCAAGCATCTGGCCGGCCGGCTGACCATCCCGCTGCGCATGCCCACCAAGGACGACCTCTTGGAGGTGGGCTACTGGACGGGCAAAGCGTTTGACGAGTGGGTGGCCGTGGGCAAGACCGGTGCGTGGAACTATCACAAGGGCTGTAGGCTGCAGTGGCTCAACCAGCGGGAGTGCATCTACAACCAGGTGGCCGACGGGCGGCTGTGTGCGGAGATAACAGACGTGTCGACGGGCCGGCAGCGGCGCGTGGCATGGCCCATCGACACGGTGAGCGCCGACGGCCGGTGGGCTGCAACGTTCAGCTATGAGCGCTTGCAGGCCATGATGCCGGGCTATGGCTATCTGTATGGTGACGACGATGCCTGCATGCAGGAGAACGCCCCAGCCGTGACGGGCATTTTCCTTGTTGATATAGAGAAAGGTGAGCGCCGGCTACTGGTGTCGCTGGCCAGCCTGAGGGACTTTGCGCATGAGGACACGATGGACGACACGTTCCATTTTGTCACCCATACGGAGTTTTCGGCTGACGGCCGCTATGTGGCCTTTCTGCACCGGTGGTACAAGGGCACGTTCCGGAGGACCCGCCTGGTGGTGTGTGAACTGGCCACTGGCAAGCTTTGGGCCTCGCCGACCACGGGCATGGTGTCGCACTACCACTGGAACGCAGAGAACGGTATTGTGGCCTATTGCCGCATGGAGAACGTTGACTCGCATGTGTATTTCTCGTCGCCGGAGATGAAGGAGTGGAAGCGCTGCGGCTATCCCCAGCTGAACTCCGACGGTCATCACCACTTTATTGACAACGACTGGTTTCTCGTGGACACCTATCCTGACAAGTGGCGCCACTGCAAGCTATACAAGGTCAACCGCAAGACCGACGAGGTGGTCGTGCTGGCCGATGTGAAGAATCCTAAGCAGTTTGTGGCTCCCGATCAGGAACACTGGTGGAAGTGTGATCTGCATCCACGTTGCGACAGCAAGGGCCGCTGGGTGTCGTTCGACACGGTGCATACGGGTATCCGCTCGCTGTGCATCATGCCCCTTTAGTAGTATTTGGCGAGGATGTAGCTCAGTGCCTGATAGTTGTAGCGGCAGTAGCTGCTACGCCGGAAGGTGCTGGTAGAGGCATGCTCGGCATCGGTGACTTTGAGGGTGGGGGCGTAGACCACCCTCAACTGTTGCTGCCTGCACTGTTCGCCGAGGTATATCTCCTCGCAGAACAGAAACACGGGATAGCTGATGATGCCGCACTGCTGGAAGTAGCTGCGGGTCAGGATGATGAACGAGCCGTGGCCGGCATATATGTCGCCGGGCTCGTGGTGTACCAGCTTCTTGGTCTTGTAGGCGCTGTGGGTGTAGAGGTTGTAGAGCGGGGGGATGCTGAATAGGAAACGCAGTATCTGTAGTTTCCGCTTGGCATAGCGGTGCATGATTTTGGGGTTGCGGTCGCGCTGCTCCAGCCGTGAGTATATCTGGGGTGCAAGCCAGCCCACCCGGTCGTCAGCGGGACGTGTGCTCAGCGTGGTCAGAAAGTCGGCATCGACCAGCACGTCGACATTGCTGATGATGACGTAGTCGTAATCCTTCGGAGTGACGTGCTCCATAAGGTAGCCGATGGCGCCGAAGTAGCCTTTGTTGCTGCCTGTGGGCATCACCTGCAGGGTGAAGTGGACTGCCGGGTAGTCGATGGGGCTTGCCGGTACGGTGTTGTCGGCCACGAATACCGTGACGGTGGCGTTGTTGCGTGCCTTTTCGGCAGCGGTGTCGATAGATGCCAGATAGTGGTGGAGACTGTCGTACGACTGATAGTTGACACAATAGATGGCTATCTGTTTCATGCTTATAATGCTTAATGCTAATGCTTAATGCTTAATGTTCAATGTTCAATGTTTTCTCGTACACCTGATTGCGGATGTGCGACAAGGCTTCCACCGAGTAACACTCTTGAAAGACGTGGCGGGCATTGTCGGCCAGCGTCTTGCGCAGGGCACCGTCGGCTGTCAGCCGGTTAATGGCAGCGGCAAACTCCGCCGGCGTGTTGCCTACCAGGCAGGAGTGTCCGTCGCGGAAGTTCAGTCCCTCGGCACCCACGGCTGTGGTGATGAAGGGAGCACCAATGGCAGCGGCATCGAGAATCTTCATGCGCATGCCGCTGCCCGTCAGCAGGGGTACGATGAGAATGGAGTTATGGACCACCTGGTAGAGGTCGTCCACGAAACCGAGGAAATGGAGCTTGGAGTGCAGCGTCTGGAACGACTGTGGCCATCCCTTGCCGGTGACTTCCATGGCCTGGATGCGGTCGGTGTTGACCAGTGGCAGCACCTCGCGCAGAAACCACTCCATGCCCTCCTGGTTAGGAATATGGGTGAAGCCGCCGATGAAGGTCAGCTTGCCGTTCCACTGCTCGTAGGGCCTCACGGGTGTGCTGACGGCTGCCGGCGACACCTCGATGTGTACGCAGACCCCATCGCGCTGTAGCAGCTGGCGGTCGGTGTCGGTCAGGGTGACCACGGTGTCAAAGCGGTTGAGGTCGGCAATCTCCTGCTGTCTGACCTGCTCAAAGAGTGCCTGCTCGTCGCTGGTCAGCGTGAAGGGAGCCAGTATGCGCTTGTTGCGGACATAGCGTATCTCGTGCTGTATAAAGAGCTTGGGAGCCGTCGTGTCGAGATAGTTGACCAGATGCAGGTGAGGGTGGAAGTCAATCTGCACGATGTCGCTGTGGGCCTCGCGGACGATGCGGTTGACAAAGCCGACAAAGTCGCGGCTGCAATAGAACCCGTAGGGCTTCAGTATGCGCTCCACCTGAAAGCGCTCGCTGTGTGCCATCAGCCGCAGCTTGAAGGCCCGCACGGCCTTGTCGAACAGGAAGCGCGGATAGCACAGCTGGCGGACGTAGGAGTAGGGCCGGAAGGTGACCTCAGGCCACAGCGCCTGCAGCTGACGGAGAGCCTGTCGGGTGTTTTTCTGGTTCTCAGGATATATCATGGTGAAGTGGTGCTGCCGTCGCAGCACGTCAATGATATTATACTGAGCCTGCGCACCGCCGGACATCAGCGGATAGGGCAGCTGTTGGGTGATGATGGTGATATTCATAGTAGCGGGTGGGTCTTAAAGGAGGTGTGCTTGCTGGAGGATGGCGGATAGCCGCGACAGGCCGGCAGCCATCGAGAAGGTGTCGCGAAAGGTCTGGTAGACCGTTTGGGGGGCGATGTCGGCGAGGGTCAGCTGGTGTAGTGCCAGCGAAAAAGAATGCTCGTCGGTATAGGAAAACAGGCACCCTTTTGCCGCCAGCGCTTCGTAGCCGGCGGCGGCCACCTGATGGCAGAGCACGGGCAGTCCCGCCTTCAGTCCGTCGAAGATGCGCAGCTTGAGGCCGCTGCCGGCATGGATGGGACAGACGTAGTAGTCGGCTGTGCTGACGACGGCCTGCATGTCGGCGGGATTGGCAATGAGGCTGACGCCGTGGGTGGCCTCGCAGGCAGCCTGCAGCAGGGCCGACGGGTTGCGACCGGCGATGAGCAGGTGGGCCCCGGGCATGGCCTGTAGCACCAGTGGCCAGTAGCGGCGGAGGAAAGCCATGACGGGCCGCAGCGACTGCTCGAAATTGAGCGAGCCAGTGATGATGAACGTCTGGCCCCTGGTGCTGGCGGGGAAGGTCTTTTCGGCGATGGGCCGATACTCAAAGATGCCCCAGTGGCAGATGCAGGCATCAGGAGCCCATGAGCGGAACGTGCGGGCATCGTGCCGGGTGACGGTCAGGTTGATGTCGCTATGGCGCAGGCAGTCGCGCTCGGCTTTCCGGCAGTAATACAGGAAGGGGTAGCGATAGAGAAGGGGTTTTTCGCGGCTGTTGTCGCGCAGGTAGTCGCGCTCGACGTTGTGGTGAATGGTGATGAGGCTGGCCCCCGTCGACTTGATGAACGCGCTCAGGCCAGCCCCGGTGAAGGTGTGGTCGACGACAACGACATCGTAGCGGTTGTGGCGGAGGTGTTGGCGGACAAAGTAGTAGTGGCCCGAGATGGCCCCCCGGTACATGTCGAACAGCTTGCGGAGCTTAGTGCGTGAGTCCTGCATGGGCAGGTATCTGACGTTGGGCGGGATGAACGACGGGCTGGTGGTGTCCATCGTGTGGCAGATGAGGGTGCAGTCGTCGAACAGGCGGGCAAAGCAAAGGAGGAATCCCTTCGACGCGTTAGCACCGCCGTTGTTGTCGTCGAGCTTATGATGCGTGATAAAGAGCAGTCGTCGGTTCATGGGCTACAGTGACTTTAGATACCACTTCACGTATTGCGCCTTCCCGTAGTGGAAGGGTGCCAGCTGGCGGTAGCACCAGCGCAGGCGCCAGGGGCGGCCCTGGACGTAGTCTGGCACGTCTTTGTCCAGCGCCTTGAAGAAATAGCGCCACTTAGGGGCCTGAATGGTGCGCAGATACAAGTCGTCGTCAGCCGACAGCGACGCGGCGGACAGCTGGCTCAGAAAGTTGTCAAACCAGTGCAGCTGGGCTATGCGCGCCTCTATCTTGATGCGGGCGTTGGCCGTGCTGCTGGTGATGGTCTGACTGTTCTGCCGATACTGGAAGCAGAAGCCCTGGGTGTTGGCAATGCCCTTCTCGCTGGCGGCCAGCAGGGCGGTGATGTCGTCAGAGGCCCACGCCAGCGGCATCTTGTAGTAGCCGCCGGCCTGCTTCAGGTAGGCGGCACGGTAGCAGAAGTCGCCGATGAACTGCCTGTTGCGGTGGTCCCATCGGTTCCAGAGGAACGACAGCGCCGACTCCCATAGCGGTCGGGGCTCCTGCATGCTGACGACCGTGCCATTCTCGTCGATAATCTCTGTGCGGGCATGGTAGACGTTGAGGCCGGGGTGGCGCTCTATGAGCGTCTTGTACTCCGCCAGACAGCACGTCAGCAGGCGGTCGTCGTCGCCCATGCAGACGACGTAGTCGCCCGTGCAGTGGCTCAGGCAGATGTTCCAGTTGTCTACCACGTCGACGGCCCCGCAGTTCTTCGCGTTGCGGTAATAGCGGATGCGGCTGTCTTTGAGGTAGGGCTTGACGATGGCTGCCAGATTCTCCGGCGAGCAGTCGTCGACGATGATGAGCTCCCAGTCAGCATAGCTCTGGGCAGCGATGCTCTCAATGGCCTCGGCCAGAAACTGCGCCTTATAGGCAGGTATGGTGATGGAGAATTTCATAGCAGTAGAGAGAGTAAGTACCTGTTCTATACTATATAACTGAAAACGGTGCCGTTTATTGTGTGCGGGCTTACGTCAGGCGGAACAACAGCAGGTCGCCGGCCTCTACGCTATAGCTTGTCTTCATCTTTTCTTCTTGTAGCTGTTTGGTCAGGTGGCGCGGGGTCGCGTTGGCGGGGCGGATGCGCACGGTCAGCGGCTGCTCATGGCTCTTGTTGACAATGGCCAGATAGCGGTGGCCGTCCTTCTCCAGTTGTGCGACGACGGCCCCCTGACGGCCCACCACCTTCAGCGCGCGCAGGTTGGCGGGCATGGTGGTCAGGCGGGTCGTGCCCTCCGGGATGGTGCCCAGGTGATGGACGGAGCGCACCCTTGCCCCATAGAACAGCGGGGCCACGGCCTTCAGCTCGCGGTTCATCTGCTGCACTAGCCAGTAGGTCTTCGTCTTCCTGCCGTCCAGCCCGATGGGCGCATCGTGGTAGTTGTAGTTCTTGGGTGTCGGTGTCCAGTAGGTGAAATACTGGATGGCCTGTGCGCCGTAGGCCAGATTGACGTACACCTGCAGGCGCAGCGAGCCCATGGTGGGCTGGGGGTAGTAGGTGTCGGGTGTGAATGGCACTTCGTGGGGCACGGAGAGCACAAAACCCCAGAATGGCTTCCTTGACGATAGACACTCGCGGCGAATCATCTCCAGATTGTGATACCAAGTAGGACGTATGCCTGCCGTCGTTACGGGATAATGGTCGAAGGACAGTTGCCCGCAGTTCGTGGCAGACGCAGCCTTGAGATATTCGGGATAGGTTTTCACTTTCAGTGACGGCTCTATCCAGCTGGCATGATAGTAGGGAAAGAGATTGATATAAAACACGTGTGTCGTGTCAGTACGTCGCAACCTGTCTATCTCCTGCTTGCGCAGTGCGATTTCGGGTGCCGTAGGCTCGTCCTGCATAAAGTAACCAAAGAAGCCTTTCTCTTGCTTCAGTGTGTTAGCAGCCTTCGTGGGACTGCTGACCATCTCTGGACAGCGCCCTAACACCTTTACGTTGTACTTGTCAGCAATGCGGCAGGCTTTTACCAGTAAGTCTAACGAGGGATACGGATATTGGCTGACGGTGAATCCGCACTCGCTGAACGTCTGGAAATGCTCGTCGGCAGTGCGCCAGTCAGGTACACCGAAGAAGGCGATGATGGGCATGTCGTGAGCGGGTTTTGCTACGATAGACGGGTGGCAGGTTACCGCCAAGAGTAGTGCTAATAGGTGTTTGTGCATACGCATGGGAAAATGTTAACGGTGAAGGACTTGGAGTAGTTGTTTGGCAACCTTGTTCCTAAGAATAAACAGTTCGTTGACGGCAGTATAGAGCACCGTCAGCAAGCCTACTGAAAGCACGATGGCATAGGTGTTGTCAAGTGCGTTATAAGTGAAAATGGCCAACGCCAATAGGGGGATGTATGCACAGCAATAAGTTAACAGGCGTTTGTATGGCGGGATGTAGTGGAACTTCTTGTAGATGACCATGACAGAGAGCGCCATGATAGCACACTCGGCAATGACCCACACTACGGCGGAACCGCTGGCCCCAAACGTGGCGGTAAGCAATATATTGGCAATCAGGGCTACGAGAGCTCCGAAGAAGGAGTTCCTGAGCACGATACGGTCGCAATGGTTGGCCATGAGTATCTGGATGACCAGTATCTGCTCAATGCCGATGACCAGTACCAACGGGGTGATAATCCTAAACGGCAGGTACGCCCCCTCAAAACCGTCGCCAACGACAAGGTGCAGTAGTTCTGGACCTGCGACGAGCATAAAGCAGATGGTAGGAAAGGCAAAGAGGAATATGGCGTCAAAGGCGATGTTTATTTTTTCCCAGAATTCCTTTTCCTTGCCTTCGGCTAGCAGGTTGGATACTCGCGGAAAGAGAATGTTGGTGAAGGACAGGAGGAAAGCCATGATGATGTTGTGAAGTTTGGTTGCTGTGGTGAAATAGCCGACCTCGTCGGTATTGGTGACAAAGCCCAGCCAAACGGGATTCAGTGAGGTGTAGACATTGGTAAGCAGCACATAGACACCCATGATAAGGAATGCCTGATAGTAGGGGCGCATGTCGATGGCGTGAAAGTCAAAGCGGACGAATTTCCTGATATATACGAGGTTGACCAGGGCATTGACGATGACCATGCCGACGGAGATGCAGTAGTAGACCTTATAGTCGGATGCTTCTCTGACAAACAGAAAAACGCACAGCACGTATAGACATTTGACCAGCAGTGAGCGGTTGGTGATATATCTGAAGTCCTCCATGCCCATAAAAAACCACTCCATGATGAATAGATTGAACACGAGCTTGACAATGCCGACGTATAGTAAATCCTTGTAGGGCATTAGCTCTGACACGGTGTACATTGCAATCCATAGTATTGCAATGGCTATGAGCGTAGCAATGCACGTCAGCGACAGTAGCGATGCAAACGTCTTTGACAGTTGTTGCTGGTTGCTTCTCACGGCTGCAATCTCGCGTACTCCTACCGTTGTAATGCCCATCATGGAGATATAGACAAAGTAGTTGACCAGGTTGTCTACGAAGTTGACGATGCCGATGTTCGACAGCCCCAGCGTTCTGGATACGTAGGGATATACTATCAGTGGGAACAGGTATTTAGATACCGTTAGTATGCTGCTATATATGAAGTTCTTCTGTAGACTCATCGTAATCAGCTTTCTCTTACATCCATAACAGGGAGAGTGCATAGCCTAACATACTGGTGACAAAACGCACGGTAGATATGGCGTTACTAATAATCTTGCTCACTATTTGCGGATAGAACGCATAATAAGAGCCCGTCCACAACAGCACAGAAGCCACAGAGAAGTAGTCGTTCATACGGTTACCAACCACGGCACTCAGGGCATTGACGAAAAACAGGAACAGGAATCCCACGGCTTGCAGCTTGATGGCTACAGTGGTGTACTTGAAGCGTTCCTTCAAATAGTCGTGGTAATAGATGCTGGCATAGTATAGCACGATGTTCATCCAGATGAGGATGTTTATTTGGAACTTCCATCCTGCCTGTTCATCCTCATCGCCTTTTTCACTCAGCTCACGATACTTCATCAGCTTATATCCGCCCAATTCGTCGGGAATGAGCGTCGAGATGTCGAAATGCGTAAAATAGGCCACAATGCCCACGGGTACAATGGCGTAAAGTACGTATTTCTGCCACCGTGGCAGTTTGTCATTGCAGAAGAAGATGACCAGTCCGGCAATGGCAGAATAATGGAACAGTGTGCCCATCAGGATGAAGGCCAGCGTCCACAGCTTCTTCTTCTCCACATAGAAGTAGATAGCCCACAGGAAAAGTCCTGATGCCACGCCTGCACGTATCTGCACCATATCGTGCATCATATAATAATAAGATATGTATATGGTCAGTGTCAGCAGAGGTATTCTCGACATGCGCCAAAACACTGACAGGTGGATGGGTATTGACAGGATGGCATAGGCAAAGAATAAAGCATTGATACCCAGTCCAAAGGAATGCAGTAGCGTCACGATGAATCCGAACGAGGGCTCGCGGAGCAGCACCATCAGGTCGCCATCCTTTGCGTAATACATCTCCTCATACGATATGGTGTCTGGTGTGGAACCCACCTCGCGGGTGCCTGCAATCATTATCATTGCAAAGCCCAGGATAGCATACAGCACCATCTTATCCCGCTGACTCAGTCGTTCGTCAACAAACGACAGCGCCATACATGCTGTAAACAATAGGACTAGCGATACGACCATGGGCGGCTCTTTCGGACTACGCAGTATATAGGATTATGCCTCCTTCTTCAGCAACAGTTTGCCGGTGAGTACCATGGCCGACAGGATAGACATGAAGATGGAAATCAGCATACGTTTCGGACCTGCAGGCTTTGTGGGCACCGATGCGCTCTCTATGACGGAGAATGCCGGTGTGGCCTCCTGCAGCTTGGCGTGGGCGGCCTGCAGCTGCGAGTTCATGGCGTTATAGATGTTGTACTTTGCCTGCATGTCGTTCTCCAGAGCCTCCACCTTTGCCTGATATGTAGCCATCACCGTGTTCGTGTAGGCATCGGCACTGCTTGCATACTTCTTCAGTGCTTCCTCGTAGTCGCTCTTGCTTTTCTCGGTCAGCTTCTGGTAGTATTCATAGTCTATACGTGCCTTGTTGGTACGATACTTGATGATAAACTCCTGTAGCTTCTTGCAGGTCACCTCGGCCATCGTGGCACACACCAGCGGGTCTTGGTCCTTTACGTCAATATACACGATGTCGGTCTTCTTGTCATAGCGACAGGTTATCAGACCCTGTACAGCCTCAAATATCTCCTCCTGCTTCTTCGAGTGGTCAAACACAGAAATCTTGGCCGACTTCTTGCCTCCTGCCTCGTCGTCATCGGCAAACCACTGCTTGACACCCTCAATGATGTACGTCCACCATGCTGCCTTCTGGTGCTTCATCAGATAGTCGTAGTAAGTACACTGGATGTTCTCGTCCCGCTTGCGGGTCTTGATTTCCACAGGTAACAGTTCTACTATGAAGTTCTTTGAGGCCACCACCTCTGGATAGATTTCCGCATAGAGGGCATCCGAGGAATTCATCTTTGCCAAGGAGCCGCCCAGTCCGAACGACGAGGCCAGCGATTCCAGCGAACCAGATATTGATGTACCACTGGTCTCTGGTGCCAGACTCACGCCACTGGTGTAATAGCGTGGCACGCAGACCATGATAAGATACACCGCCACCAGTGTTGTTCCCATGACGTAGGCATATAGCTTCTTATAGGGTAACAACTTGCCCAGCAGCTTGCTCATGTCTATCGGCTGTTTGTAGTTTTCTTCCATCTCTCTTTCTGTTGTTGTCTTTCTAAATTTCGTAATTCTCCCTATAGTTAGTGGCCCTTAGCGAATCCGGAGTGTAAAAGGCTATCTGATGTGTAGGATGCTGGTGGTGGGTGTTTGGTGGTGTGTGATGGTGATTTGCAAAAGTCGGCAGCTAACCACCAACACCCATCACCCCTCACCAACCACTTTACTTCAACAGGTTGGCAATGGTGGCAAACATCGTTCCGAGCGAGGCGGCGCTGGTGCCGATGCTCATCCACTCAGCCAGTCCCATGGCACGCCGCTGGCGCTTGGTGGGCACTATTATCTGGCAGCCGGGGCGTGGCCGGTGCTTGTTGTCGGCCTTGGCCACCATGCCGTTCATGTAGATAATGATGGTCATCGACTTCTTGCCGGTGGCCGTCACGCCACCCGCCTGCTCGATGTAGTAGTCGGCCTTCTTGCCTTCCTTGTAGTGTACGGTGTTGGGATAGAGCACCTCGCCGTTGATGGTGACGGTGTTCGTATAGCGGGGCACCACGATGCGGTCGCCCTCACGCAGGATGGGGTCGTCTTCGCCGCCGGGGTTCTTCAGTGCTTTGTCCAGCTCGATGCCGACGGGATAGCTGGTGCTGGTCATGAGCTTCTTCAGGTCGATGGAGTCCTTGCCGGAGTTGCGCTGTGCGGTGCGCAGCACGGTCTCCATCATTTCACGCTCCTCCTGTGTCATGCGGCGTAATAGTTTGGCACCCTCCGCATAGGCACGGTTGGTCAGTCCGCCAGCCTGCTTGATGATGTCGCTCAGACGCTGGCCTTTGTTCGAGAGGGCGTAGGTGCCCTCAAACTGCACTTCGCCGTCGATGACGACATTCTGTTGTTCTATATAGTTAGGACTGCGGCGCACATACACCTCGTCGAAGGGCTGTAGCGTGAAGTCAGGCTGTTCGCTGATGGCGAAGTCGGGTGTCAGGCTGAAGCTGTAGGTCTTGGCTATCAGGTCACCGGCCTCCTTGGCCTGTGGGTCGTTGATGCGGCGGGCCACGTCGACCTTGACCAGCGAGGCGGCCTCGGTGGGTCCTCCGGCCTGTAGTATGAGGTCTTCTATGGTCTCGTTCTCTGCATATTTGTAGTCACCGGGATAGAGCACCTCGCCCGTAATGGTCACCGTTTTCTCCTCCTCGCGCTCCTCGCGGCTGGCAATGAAGATGACATCCTCGTTGCGCAGGGGCACGTCAGGAACGGTGCCGTCCAGTATGCCGTTGATGTCGACACCCATTGCCTCACGGGTGCGGTCGGCCTTCATGCGGTGCATGACGGCATGCTGTCCGATGGCTCCCTCGGTTAGTCCGTCGGCAGCCTCCACCAGTGCCTTGACGGTGTTGATGGTGCCGCCCACATGGTACATGCCAGGGCGGAACACGGCTCCCTTTATCTCCACCATGTTCTGGTAGCGGTTGAGCGTGGAGTCTACGCTGACCGAGTCCTCGTCCATGAGTTTAAACGAGTTAAGGTCAAACTCGCCGACGCTGAACACCGAGTATTGGTTGCCTGCCTTGCGATTGATGCGGATAGCCTTGGTGTAGGCATCGCCGGTGAATCCGCCAGCATAGCGCAGCAGCGTGGCAGCGCTCTCATTCTTCTTCATCTCGTAGAACATGGGTCGCTTCACCTTGCCCGTAATGTTCACCAGCGACTCATAGGGACTTACCGTGATGACGTCGTTGTCCTGCAGGCGGACGTCGCCCGTCAGCCGTCCGTTGAGCAGGAAGTCATAGACGTCGACATTAGATATCTGCCGTCCGCCACGAAACACCTTGATGTTTCTCAGCGTGCCGATGTCGTTGGGGCCACCAGCCATGTAGAGGGCGTTGTACACGGTGGCGAAGGCCGACATGGTATAGGTGCCCGGCACCTGTACCTCGCCCATGACGCTCACCGTAATGGTGCGTGTCTGTCCGAGTGTCAGCTCTATGTTCGAGCCCTGGTAGCGTGGGCCCAGCACGGCCTTCAGTTTGCTCTTGGCCTGCTTGACGCTCAGTCCGCCCAGCTCTACCACCCCGACGCTCGGAATGGTGATGGTGCCGTCAGGCGATATAGTCTCGCTCACCGTCTCCTGCGAGGCACCCCACACGTCCACGTTCACCACGTCGCCGGGCCCCAGCCGGTAGTTCTGCGGCGTGGCCAGGTTCATCGAGCTCTCGAAAGTCAGGTTCTTGTTGTTGAACACGTCATGACCGAAGATTTTGCGCTTCGGCTGCTCCTCCTCCTCATAGTAGTATTTCAGCGAGTCAGGCATCATGAAGTCCATGGCCTCGTCCATCTCCGTGAATTCGGGGTCTGTCTCGTCGTACGTGTGCTTCTTCATCTGGTTGGCCGGCTTCTTGTCCTTCACGCGGAATTGCGACGCCTTCTTCTTGTCGGTCTCCTTCTGTTCCAGACGCTTCTCGCCGTTCTGCTCACGCATGCGCGTCTTTACGTTCTTCGACCCTGCGGTGATGTCCTCAGCGGCCAGCGAGCCGTTCTTCATCTGCCGTTGGTACTTCTTCTGTATGCGGCGAATCTGCTCCATGGTCACGCCACGCTGCATTAGGTTGGTCACTATCTGCTGGCGCGACATGCCGTTGGCGTTCTGTTCCACCACGTAGTCCATCACCTGATTGTCGGTCATGCCCGACTGTGCCCATGCCATGGCTTGCGCCATCAGCAGGCAGACCAGTATCGTTGCTGTTCTCTTCATTGACTCTTACTTACCTATTTAGTATATATAGAACACCTCGTACGGGGAATTATTGCGCAAAAGTACACATTTTTTTCCAAATAATCCGTCCGTTCTCTAAATAATTCGTACCTTTGCATGCAAATTTTAGGAAACAAGCAAGACAATGGGAATATTTTCAAAACTCTTCGGAACGAAGGATGACGAGCAGAAGACTGGCGGCATGGAAGATTTCATGACCCTCATCCGTGTGTATTTTCAGGCAGTGATGGCTGCCGACCTGGGCATCACCAACCTGGCGGCGCTCCCTGACCTGCGTGTCTTCAAGGCTACGCTGAAGGTGCCCACCCAGCACAACAAGCTGGGGCTGGCCGAGAAGTCGCGCTGCAAGAAGATGCTCAGCGAGCTGTACGACATGGACGACGATTTTACACGCGAGATAGACCAGAGCATCCGCAAGCGCTGCAAGCGTCCGCAGGACGTGCAGACCTACATGTATCAGTTTGGCGGCTTCACCCAGGACCTGATGATGCTGACGGGCAACCTCATGAAGTTCAAGCTCCGTGTGCCCGGCATCTTCAAGAGTGCCATCCGCACCATGACCGAGAAGACCGTCAACGACATCTTCACCAAGAACGACTTCAGCGATGCCAGCGTCATGAAGACCGTGGTAGGCGTTCGTCAGTATGCCCAGAAGCTCGGCTTCTCGCAGACGTGGGTCACCCACTTCGTCTATCGTGTCGTCATGTTGGCAAAGAAAGAGAAGCGGCCGCAGTCTGACGATTAAAAAAGGTTAAAAGTCAAAAGCCAACGTTAATTCTCCCTCGGCCGATGGCCGTTTGTCAATTATAATCTCTATCTTTGCATCGTCAAGTGACGTACAATGACTGCTAACGAGAAAACTTTAGCCACGTTTGAGACGCGCCTGCGCCAGCTGATTCTCCGTTTTCAGCAACTGAAGAAGGAGAACGGAGAGCTTTATGCCATGGTAGAGGAAAATGAGCGTCAGTTAGGCGAACTGAAGGCAAAGATGGAACAGCAGCAGCGTGACTACGATTCGCTGAAAACGGCCAAGATGCTCAGCATCTCCGACGGCGACCTCACGGGCGCCAAGGAGCGGCTCTCTCGGCTGATACGTGACGTCAATAAGTGCATTGCCATCCTCAGTGACGAAAAGTGATAAAAGGAGAGACAAGCCATGGCAGAACAAGACAAGGACAGACTACATATCAGGCTACACCTATACGATGAGGACGTCGACGTTGTGATAAACCGCGACGAGGAAGAGTATTACCGTAAGGCCGCCAAGCTCATTACCGACCGCTACAATGCCTATGCACAGGTGTACAAGGGCAAGAAGACGGACCATGTGATAGGCTTGATGACACTCGTCGACATCGCGCTGATGTACCAGAAGCAGTGTAGCCACAACGATACGAAGCCCTACGATAGTGTTCTCGCCAAATTGACCGCCGAGCTCGAACAGGTGCTTGGTGAGCAGACGTGAACATTATTAACTACATATATACAGACATTTATGAACATTATTGTTGCTATTGTTGCCATCGTCGCTGCCCTTGTCGTGGGCGGTGTCTGTGGCTTTCTGATTTTCCGCTATGTCCTGACCGGAAAATATAACGAGATGGTAGACGCCGCCAAGAAGGAGGCCGAGGTTATTAAGGAAAAGAAGCTCCTTGAGGTCAAGGAGAAATTCCTCAACAAGAAGAGCGAGCTCGAGAAGGAAGTCCAGGAGCGTAACAAGCACTTCCAGCAGAGCGAGAACAAGCTCAAGCAGCGCGAGATATCGCTCAACCAGCGCCAGGAAGAATTGGGCCGTCGCAAGAACGAACTCGACAACCAGCAGACGCGCATCGACAACGAGAAGAAGGTGCTGACACTGAAGCAGGAAGAACTGGAGAAGATGCAGCTTCAGGAACGTGCCAAGCTCGAGGAACTGTCTGGACTCTCTGCAGACGAGGCTAAGACCCGTCTGGTAGAGTCGATGAAGGACGAGGCCAAGACCGATGCCGCTGCCTACATCAACGAGATTATGGACGAGGCAAAGCTCAATGCCAATGCGCAGGCCAAGAAGATCATCATTCAGACCATCCAGCGCGTAGCTACTGAGACTGCTGTCGAGAACTCCGTATCCGTGTTCCATATCGAGAACGACGATGTCAAGGGTCGTGTGATTGGACGTGAGGGACGAAACATCCGTGCACTGGAGTCGGCCTGTGGTGTAGAAATCGTAGTAGACGACACCCCTGAGGCGATTGTCATTTCAGCCTTTGACCCCATTCGCCGCGAGACCTGCCGTCTGGCTCTCCACCAGCTGGTGGCCGACGGACGTATCCACCCGGCCCGTATCGAGGAAGTGGTAGCCAAGGTGAAGAAGCAGCTTGAGAACGAGATTATCGAGACAGGTAAGCGCACCACCATTGACTTAGGCATTCATGGACTGCATCCCGAGCTTATCCGCATCATCGGTAAGATGAAGTATCGCTCCAGCTATGGTCAGAACCTGTTGCAGCATGCCCGTGAGACGGCAAACCTCTGTGCCGTGATGGCAGCCGAGCTGGGACTGAACCCCAAGAAGGCCAAGCGTGCCGGACTGTTGCATGACATCGGTAAGGTGCCCGACGAGGAGAGCGAACTGCCCCACGCACTCTATGGAGCTAAGATTGCTGAGAAATACAAGGAGAAGCCCGATATCTGCAATGCCATCGGAGCCCACCACGACGAGATGGAGATGCAGACCCTGCTGGCCCCCATCGTACAGATTTGCGATGCCATCTCTGGTGCCCGTCCCGGTGCCCGCCGCGAGATTGTTGAGGCTTATATCAAGCGTCTGAACGACCTTGAGGCTATTGCCATGAGCTATCCCGGAGTCACCAAGACCTATGCCATTCAGGCAGGCCGTGAGCTGCGTGTCATCGTCGGTGCCGACAAGATGGACGATGCCGAGACGGAGGCACTCAGCGGACAGATAGCCTCCAAGATTCAGAACGAGATGACATATCCTGGCCAGGTCAAGATAACGGTCATCCGCGAGACACGCTCCGTGGCCTACGCAAAATAGACAATCTGCCGTCCACGCAGTGTGGACGGTTTTTTTTACCGTTCCGTCATAACGAATCTTCTTCATTCCACCCAAGCGACGCGTCTGGGTGGAATGAACTCTTTTTGGGGGTAGAGCAAGGCATTGCTGCGGGTAGGGCAAAGCGTCGCTGAGGGTAGGGCATAGCGTCGCTGAGGGTAGGGCAAGACGAGAGTTTGGGCTGCCCAAAGTATGAGTTTGGGCTGCCCAAACTTCAGGAGCTGTCTGAGGCGTGACTTTTCCTGACTATTTCTTCTCGCGTCAGCGCGAAAAAATCCCCCGCTCCAGTGGTGGAGCGGGGGGATGAGGCTTTTCTTATTTGAGCATCTCGCTGACGGCGGCCTCAAGCTGTGGGTCGCGGCCGTGGATATAGTCCTCGGGGGTGTTGTAGACCTCGACGTCAGGGAACAGCTCCTGGTTCTCCATATAGCGGCCCTGCATGTCGTGCTTGCCGACCTGGGGGATGCCGAAGACCAGCGAGGGGTCCATGAGAGTCTCCCACCAGACGGAGGTGGCGGTGCCGGCTACTGGCGTGCCGATGAGCGGGCCGATGCCCAGTTCACGGTAGACCCAGGGGAATCCGCTGCCGTTGGAGTAGCAGTCTTCGTTCATGAGCACACACGACTTGCCGACCCATTTGTTCAGCGGGTCGCGGCCTACATAGCGGCCTCGCGGCACGAAGTTGTGGTAGAGGCGACCGCTGAGCAGCGTGCAGAGGTCGTCGTGGAGCCACCCGCCGCCGTTGTAGCGCTCGTCAACGATGACGGCCCGGCGGTTGCGGTTCTTGTCGTTGAGCAGCTCGCTGTAGACCTCGCGGAAGCCGGCGCTGTTCATCGACTTGATGTGGACGTAGGCCACCTGTCCACCAGAGAGGCTGTCTACCAGCCGGCGGTTGTGGTCGACCCAGCGCTTGTAGACCAGCTCGCTGAGCTGGCGCTGCGTGACGGGCTTCACGACCACGCTGAAGGTGGTGGCGCTGTTGGGACGGCGCACGGTGACGTGGACGGGCTTGCCGGCCTTGCCGTCGAGCATCCAGTTATAGTCTTCGCCGGCCTTGATGGGGTGGCCGTCGAGCTGCTCGATGATGCAGCCGGCGGTGACACCCGTTTTCTTGACGGCAAATGGTCCGCGCTTGATGACCTCGGCGACGCGCAGGCCGTCGCCCTCGTAGGCGGTGTCGAAGAACAGGCCGAGGCTGGCGGTCTTCAGCGTGGGACCGTCAGGATAGTAGCGTGCGCCGGTGTGCGAGCCGTTCAGCTCGCCCAGCATCTCGCTGAGCATGTCGCGGAAGTCGTAGTTGTTGTTGATGTGCGGCAGGAAGCGGGCGTAGGTCTTGCGGTAGCCCTCCCAGTCAACCCCGTGCATGTTGGGCTCGTAGAACTTGTCGGCGACCTGCCGCCAGACGTGGTTGAACAGATATTCGCGCTCCTTGTAGGGCTGCCAGCAGAAGGGGGCCTCGAAGCTGATGGTCTCCTGCTTGTTCTTGGCCAGGTCGAGCTTCTTGATGCCTTTCGACACGAGGTAGAGGTGCTTGAAGTCCTTGTCGGCCTGCATGTTGCCCAGTCCGACACCCTTCATGACCAGCTCGGTCTTCTGCTCGCGCAGGTCGTGGCGCCACAGGTCGTAGCCGTCGTCAAAGGTGACCTGGTAGTAGAGGGTGTCGCCGCCGGGCGAGAGGATGGCATCGCCGAGATGGCTGGAGTTGACGGTCAGGCGGGCTATGCGGTCGCGGGCGTTGTCGAGGTCGAAGGTGAGGGCGGGGACGGGCTTGGGGGTGGCGGATTTGGAGCTGGCTGAACCAGCTCCCACCGTCTTTTTCCCCTTTTTGCCCTTGCCTTTGGCCTGCGGCTTGTCGGCCTCCTTGGCCGCCTTTTTGGCCTCTTTGTCGGCTTCGGCGCGCAGCTCCTTTTCCTCCTTGGTCATGCGGAAGCGCTCGTAGGTGTCGAGGTCGAAGAACATGATGTAGACATCCTCCTCGGCACCCCAGCTGCCATGGCTGCGATAGCCGGCACGGTCGCTGGCCCAGATGATGGCCTTGCCGCCCAGCACCCACTTGCCGTTGGTGTCGCTATAGCCGCTATTGGTGAGGTTGTGTACCTCGCCGCTGCCAGAGGCGCTGACCATGGCCACGTCAGGGCTGTGCCAGCCGCCCACGCCGATGTAGCTGCACAGCAGCCAGCGGCTGTCGGGGCTCCACTCAAACCAGAGGTCGCCGTCGCTGTAGCTGTACTGGTATTTGCCGTCGAGGGCGGTGTGTACCTTCTTGGTGGCGAGGTCCATCACGCGCAGGTCGCCGCGATTCTCGAAGAAGGCCAGCTGCTGGCCGTCAGGGCTATACTGCGGCTGTTGCGAGGTGAGGCTGGTGTGGGTGAGCCGTTCCTCCTTCAGGTCGGTGGCATAGGCAAACTGCTTCTCGTGTTTGTTGACGATGGTGGTGGCGTAGAGCTGCCACACGCCGTCGCGCTCGGCAGCGTATGCCAGGCTGCGGCCATCTGGTGAGAAGGTGACGTTGCGCTCCTGCTCAGGGGTATTGGTAATCTGGCGGGTGGTCTTGTAGTCGACTGACGTGACGTAGACATCGCCGTGCATGATGAAGGCCACCTCTTTGTTCTTGGGCGACACGCTGATTTCCGTGGCACCGCCGCTCTTGACGCTGCGCACCAACTGCTGGTCGTTGCTGTCGGCCACGATGTCGATGCTGACCTTCTGCTCCTGGCCGTCGCGGTTGACGTATATCTCGCCGTCGTAGCTATAGCACAGCGTTCCGTCGGCGGCCGCCGTGAGGAAGCGCACGGGGTTCTTCGCATGGTGTGTCAGCTGGCGCTCGCCGGTGCCGTCGAGGCGTCGCTGCCAGACGTTGAAGGTGCCGTCGCGCTCGCTCAGGTAGCAGAACGACAGGCCGTCAGGACACCACACGGGCGAGCGGTCCTCGCCACGGAACGTGGTCAGACGGGTAAAGCGGCGGTCGGTATCTTTGGCGTCGGCCTTCTGCATGAGCCAGATGTCGCGGGTGATGGCGCTCTGGTGGTGCTTGCGGAAGGGGTCTTCGTAGCCCTTGCAGTCGTGGTAGAGCATGTCGCCGTGGCTGTTGATGCTGATGTCCTCCATGGTGATGATGGAGTAGAGGCGCGACCTGCCGCCAGCGGTGCTTACCTCGTAGACCTGGGGGAAGACGCTCTCGGGCAGCAGGCTGCTCAGGGGCGTGGTGTTCTGTGCGCTGGTGAACAGCACGCGGCTGTTGTCGAGAAAGGCGATGGGCTTCTCGGCGGCACTATGGGTGGTCAGGCGGCGTGGCACGCCGCCCTGGCGGCTGACGACATAGACATCGAGGCTGCCCTCGCGGTCAGAGGCGAAGGCCAGTTGCTGGCCGTCGGGACTCCATACGGGGTGGGCATCGTAGGCGGCATTGGTGGTCAGCTGGCGGGCCAGGCCTCCGCTGACGGGCACGGTGAATAGGTCGCCCTTATAGGAGAATGCTATCTGCTGGCCATCGGGCGAGATGGCGGGGTGGCGCAGCCACAGCGGCTGGGCTTCAAGGGCTAAGGCCGCGCAGGCTGCGGCCAATAGGGTTGTCAGTTTTTTCATTGTTTTTATGATTGATTCGAGCGGCTGAACCGCTCGACGCAGTGGCGGGCGGGGCCGTTGGTTACTATTTTTTCGAGCGGCTGAACCGCTCGGCACAGTGGGGGCGGCTGAACCGCTCGACACAGGGACTATTCGAGGGACCAGGTGCTGCTGGTGGTAAACACGCGGTCAGGGGTAATCTGGCGGGCTTCCGCGTCAGTCAGCTGGCGGCTCCAGGGGGCACGGCCCTTTGTGGCGGCACCCTCGCCGTGGTTGTCGTATTCCATGTAGCGGGCGGTCTTCACGGCCTCGGGGCGCCACTGGTGCCAGCCCTCCGGGCGAATCTGACGGGGCAGGTCGCAGTGCATGAACAGCGTGTAGGCGTAGTCGCGCCAGGGTCGTCCCAGATAGACCTTGGTGACATTGTCTGCCGCCACGATGCGGCAGTGGTTGAACACATAGCCGTAGGGTGCCTCCTTGGGTGTGGATGCCGCCGTGATGTAGGAGTCGGCCTTGCAGCAGATGGTGCAGCGCTCGAACCATGCCGTCGAGGGGCCGAAGATGAAGTCGGTGGTGCCTTCGATGTAGCAGTCGGTGAAGTAGAGACGTGTGTGCGGGTTGCCCGTGTAGACGGTGTCCTGATGGCCCAGAAAACGGCAGTTGACGAACCTGAGGCAGTCGCCCTCGGTGTGCAGGGCCACCGCCTGTCCCAGCCGTGCGGCATTGTTCTCAACGGTGATGTTCTTGAGCGTGATATGGCTGCCTGCAATGCGCAGCGTATAGGTGCGGAAGGTTCCTATCTTCTGCTCGTCACCGTGGACGGTCAGCGGTGTGATGTCAGCCTTGATGTTGGCATGGTCGTCCCACGTAATGATGGTCTGGTCGCGGTCCTCGCCGCATATCTCGATATTGGTGAGCCACTGCGGGACATCGAGCTTCTCCTTGTAGGTGCCCTTCTTGACGTAGATGACCTTGTGATACTCCATGAAGGCACGGCACACCTCGATGGCCTCGCCGATGTTGCGAAACTGTCCGGTGCCGTCGCGGCTGACGACCAGCGTGTCAGGGTTGTCGTAGGGGCTGGCGGCATGTGCCGTTGACAGGCCGACGGCAGAGAGCATCAGGCATACGACTATAACCCTTGCTTGCCAGCTTCTGGGCAGCCGCATTGTTGTTTTATGTTCCATAATCTATTAGTTATTGGTTGCTTAGCGAGTGAAAAAACTTGGTACAGATGGACTTAGTTACAGACCCCACCCCGCCCTTCGGGCACCTCTCCCCTTGAAGGGAGGGAAGTTGCTGAGGGCGCAGCGGCGGCTGTCAGGCTAAATGATTTGTGTCACGTCCTGCAGGCCCTCTATCTTCTTGAGCTCGGCGATGATGACGCGCACGTCGTCGCGGTCGTGGACACGCAGCTCGATGGTGCCGTCGAACACGCCCTGCTCGGTGCCAATAGTCAGGTGGTGGATGTTGACGTTCATCTGTGAGGTGATGACGCGCGAGACATCCATGAGAATGCCCATGCGGTCGATGCCCTGTAGGCGCACTGTGGCGTCGAAGAACAACTGCTTGTGCATGTCCCACTTGGCATCGAGTATGCGGTTGCCGAAGCTGGCCTTCAGCTTGGCGGCCACCGGACAGGCCCGCTTGTGAATCTCTATCTGGTGCTTGCCGTCGATGAAGCCCAGGATGTCGTCGCCAGGGATGGGGTGACAGCAGTGCTTGAACTTATACTGGTTGATGGTGTCCTCACTGATGATAATGGCTTTCTTGCGGTTAAACTTCTCAGGCACTACGAAGAGCTCCTGTTCATTGCTGGCCGCCGCGTCCTTGCCCTGCTTGCCACGTCCCAGGAAGGGCACCAGCTTGCGCCAGCCTTTCTTGCCGTTGGCGGCATTCTTGCCATGCAGCTCGTCGAGGTCTTTCTCGCCGAGCAGGATGGTTTTGTTGCCCAGCGCCTGATAGAAGTCCTCGCGGCTATGGCTCTCGTGGAACGTTGCCAGCTGGTCGACCACGGTGAGGCTGTGTGCTATGTCGTTTTTCTTGAGAAATGCCTGCAGGGTTTCCTCGCCCTTGCGCTGCAGCTCGCGGCTGTCGCGTCGCAAGATGGCCTGTATCTTGGCCTTGGCCTTGGCCGTTGACACGAAGCTGACCCAGGCGGGCTGCACATGCTGCGACTTCGAGGTCAGTATCTCTACCTGGTCGCCGCTCTGCAGCTTGTGGCTCAGCGGCACTAGCTTGTGGTTGACCTTGGCGCCGATGCAGTGCGACCCTAAGAAGGTGTGGATGCTGAAGGCAAAGTCGAGGGCCGTACAGCCGGAAGGCATGGTCTTGATTTCGCCCTTTGGGGTGAACACGAATATCTCAGAGGCAAACAGGTTGAGCTTGATGGCATCCAGAAAGTCCATGGCGTCAGGCTGCGGGTCGTCCAGTATCTCCTTGATGGTGCGCAGCCAGTCGTTCAGCTCGCTCTCGTCCTCAGTATATTCGTTCTCCTCGCCCTCCTTGTATTTCCAGTGGGCGGCAAAGCCCTGCTCGGCTATCTCGTCCATGCGGTCGGAGCGTATCTGCACCTCTATCCATCGGCCCTGCTTCGACATCAGCGTGACGTGCAGCGCCTGGTAGCCGTTGGCCTTCGGATGGCTCAGCCAGTCGCGCAGGCGGTCAGGGTGACTCTTGTAGATTTTCGAGATGGCCACATAGATATTGAAGCACTCGTTGATTTCCTCCTCGCGTTTGTCAGGTGTGAAGATGATGCGGACGGCCAGGATGTCGTAAATCTCGTCAAACGTCACGTGCTTGTTCTGCATCTTCGTCCAGATGGAGTAGGGCGTCTTCACGCGTTCCTTTATCTCGTACTTGATGCCCATCTGCTTCAGGGCAGCCTCGATGGGTGTCGTAAACTGGTCGAACAGCTCATGGCGTGAGGCTTCCGTGGAGGCTAGCTTCTGCTTGATGCTGTTATACTCGTCAGGGTGCTCGTACTGGAAGGAGAGGTTCTCCAGCTCGCTCTTGACCTTGTACAGTCCCAGTCGGTTGGCCAGCGGGGCATAGATGTAGAGCGTCTCGCCAGCTATCTTGTACTGCTTGTTGGCCGGCTGCGACTGCAGGGTGCGCATGTTGTGCAGGCGGTCGCAGATTTTGATGAGTATGACGCGTATGTCCTCGCTCATGGTCAGCAGCAGCTTCTTGAAGTTCTCAGCCTGTGCGGAGGCCTGCTCGCCGAAGATGCCGCCGCTGATTTTCGTCAGTCCGTCGACTATCTGGGCTATCTTCGGGCCAAACATGTTCTCGATGTCCTCCGTCGTATAGTCGGTGTCCTCGACGACATCGTGCAACAGCGCGGCGCAGATGCTCGTAGACCCCAGTCCCACCTCCTCGCAGGCTATCTGTGCCACGGCTATGGGGTGCAGGATGTAGGGCTCGCCAGACAGTCGGCGTACGCCCTTATGGGCCTGCCGTGCAAAGTGGAAAGCCTTGGTGATAATGTCTACTTTCTTGCGGTGTCGTGATTTCAGGTAGCTGTCTAACAGTCGTTGGAACGCATCGTTAATAAGTTTGTCGTCATCGCGCTCGCGGAGCATGTCTTCTTCCATAGCGTAAAGGATTTATAGGGGATATGTTGTGAGAAAAGGAGTGGGGAGACCAGTAGGGCAGTCTCCCCCCGAATCTGTTTGCTTAGGCTGGCGGCATCAGCGGCGACGGCGGCTTCTCCTGCCCTTGGAGCGTCGCGTAGCCTTGCGCTTGCTCTTTATGCCGGCATGGCGGCGGCCCTTGCCGACAGAATGCCTTCTGGAATAGCGGGCCGAGCGCCGCTTGACGTAGCGCTTGCTCTTATGATAATAGGTGGGCACGTCGTCGTTGATTTCCACCTCGGCACGCTTGTTGAGCAACTCGTCAGACCGATAGCTGAAAACGGAGTCCTGCAGGTCGATAAACTTGCCCACCTCCGTCTGTGGCAGGCGCAGGGCACAGGACTCCGTGGCGCCAGGCACGACATCGCGGCGATACATGGGGTTCAGCGAGCGCAGCAGGTCGATGTTGATGTCCAGCACGTCAGCCACCTGTTCCAGGTGTAGCGTCCTGTGTACCATCACCGTGTCGGTCTTGGCAGGCAGACGGGTGGCCATGGGGCAGATGTTGTGCAGCGAATAGTAGGTCATGATATAGTTGGCGGCAATGAAGGCCGGCACATAGCCGCGTGTCTCCTTGGGCAGGTAGGGGTAAATCTTCCAGTAGTCCTTCTCGCCGCCGGCACGATGGATGGCCTTGTTGATGTTGCCAGGGCCGCAGTTGTAGGCAGCAATGACCAGATTCCAGTCGCCAAACAGCTTGTAGAGGTCGCGCAGCAGTTGGGCGGCGGCATACGACGCTTTGACGGGGTCGCGACGCTCGTCGACCAGTGAGTTGATTTGCAGGTTGTACTGCTTGCCTGTGGACAGCATGAACTGCCAGAGGCCCGTTGCCCCCACGCGCGACACGGCCTTGGGGTTTAGGGCCGACTCGATGACGGGCAGGTATTTCAGCTCCAGGGGCAGCTGGTAGGCATCCAGTGCCTCTTCAAAGATGGGCATATAGAAATTGGCGGCTCCCAGCATATAGCTGATGCTGTGGCGCAGTCGTCCGCTATAGCGGTCGATGAACTTCTGCACGACATCGTTGTGGGCCATCTCCATGACGGAGGGTATGCGCATCAAGCGGTCGATATATTCCTCCTTGCTGTATTCTGGGTTGACGTCGCGCATGTTGCAGTCATCGCCGCCGCTCAGGTAGGTCTTCGCCATGTAGAGGTTGAGCAGGCTGTCCAGGTCGTAGGTCATGGCCTCGGGAAATTCGATGACCTCCTCGTTGCCACTTTGGTCGATGACCACTATCTCGTCGTCTTCGTTGGTCATCTCGTCGTCGTCAGTGCCGTTCACGTCCTGCGCCCAGGCTCCTGTGGCGACTGTCAGCATGGCGAGCAGCATCAGTAGTAGTTTCTTATTCATTATGGTGTTCGTTTGTCTTCTTTACTATGGGTTTAAAACGGGGCTTAGAATCTTAATCGGCAGTTGACACCCAGCGACTGAGCCTGCAGGGGTGTGCCGCCGGAATGGTTGGGAATGACGGCCGGCTCTATCTTCAGGCTGAGGTCCTTGGAGATGTCAAACTGCGAGAGCTCGGCATCCACATAGGCATCGATGACCGACAAGGCATAGACGCCGAGCATGACAAAGAAGCTCATGTCGCGCCAGCGGCGATACTTGTCCTTGCGGCTTTTGAAGATTCCCTTGTATTTCTCCTCGTTCTCAGGGGTAATCTGCGTGCCTAGGTGCAGAAATTTGTTGTAGCTGGCAGTGCCGGGGTCGTCGTCCATGATGTCCTGATAGGCCTGCGAATAGTCCTTGTACATCATGTTGTTCCACGTCAGGGCATAGATGCAACCTATGAAGCCACCATAGATGATAGGCAGCTTCCAGTACTTGCGGTTGTATATCTGACCAGCACCAGGCAGCACCAGGGCCAACCATAGTGCCCGTTGCGGGTTGGGCTTCCATTTGTTCCAGTCGCGCTTCTCGCGCACCTTGTCCTTCTTGACGACTACCGACTCCTGCTGGTCGGCCAGGGCCGTAGAGTCGGCCTTGATAAGCGAGTCGAGCCGTTGTACGTCGGCTTCTGTCAGCAGGGCGGCCTTCAGCGTGTCAGTATCCGCTTGCAGACGATCAGCCGTCTGCTGGGCAGGCGACGGCTCCGTCTGCTGGGCCTGTATGGCGGCAGCGCTAATCAGCAGGCAGCAGACCATGAGGCTTCTGAGGTCAGTTGTCCAGTTTCCCATCCAGTGCGTTCATGATTTGTTCCAATTGTTCCTCTGAGTCAAACTGAATGCTGATTTTACCCTTCCCCTTGGCCGAGTACGTCATGTCGACCCTGGTCTGGAAGAAGCGCGTCAGCCGTTCCTTCAGCAGGTTAAACTCCTCGGGCAGCTTCTGCGGGGCGTTACGGCGGCCCGTCGCGCCCTGCACCTCGCTCTTGTTCTTGAGCTCCTGAACCATGTCCTCCACTTGGCGTACGGAGTATTGGTGCTGTCGGATGTCCTTGAACAGCTTGATTTGCTGCGACGGACTGTCGATGGCCAGCAGGGCACGTGCATGACCCATGTCGATGTGGTGCTCCTTCAGGGCCATCTGCACCTGGGCAGGCAGCTTCAGCAGGCGCAGGTAGTTGGTCACGGCGGCACGGCTCTTGCCCACACGGTCGGCTATCTTGGCCTGGGTCATGCCCGTGGTCTCGGCCAGGTGCTGGTAGGCCAGTGCTATCTCGATGGCGTTCAGGTCCTCGCGCTGGATGTTCTCCACCAACGCCATCTCCATGACACCCTCGTCCTCCACGGTGACGATGTAGGCGGGAATCTTTGTCAGGCCGGCCAGCTGCGAGGCACGCCAGCGGCGCTCGCCAGCTATAATCTGGTATTTCTCGCCATCTACCTTGCGCAGGGTGATGGGCTGAATGATACCCAGCTCGCGGATGCTGTTGGCCAGTTCCTGCAGGGCTTCCTGGTCAAACTCGCGGCGCGGCTGGTTGGGGTTGGGCATTATCTGTGCAATGTCTATCTCGTTGAGGTTCGAGCTGCCCTGGGTGTTCACCTCGCTGGTGTCGATGAGCGCATCCAGGCCGCGTCCGTTGCCTATGTCGTCCAGTCCGCGTCCCAGCACGCTGCGGTCGTATTTCTTCTTTACTGCCATAGTGTTCTCTTTGCTGTAGCACTTAGTTCTTGGAAATTATCTCCTTGGCCAGGGCCAGATGGTTCTTGCTGCCTGTAGAGTCGGCATCGTAGAGAATGACGGGCAGACCGTGCGAGGGACTCTCTGAGAGTTTTACGTTACGCTGGATGACGGTCTTGAACACCAGTTCCTGGAAGTGGCGCTTCACCTCGTCGTATATCTGGTTGGCCAGCCGCAGACGCGAGTCGTACATGGTCAGCAGGAAGCCTTCTATTTCCAGCTTCGGGTTGAGCTTCTGCTTGATAATCTTGATGGTGTTGAGCAGCTTGGAGATACCCTCCAGGGCGAAGTACTCGCACTGCACAGGTATGATGACTGAGTCGGCGGCAGTCAGCGAGTTGACAGTGATGAGACCCAGCGACGGTGAACAGTCGATGAGTATGAAGTCGTAGTCGTTGCGGATGGGCTCCAGCACCTGACTGATGATTTTCTCGCGGTTGCCGAGGTTGAGCATCTCGATTTCGGCACCCACGAGGTCGATGTGGCTTGGCACAATGTCCAGCCCCTCGATGTCAGTGGTGTAGATGGCATCGCGTACGTCTATCTTGTTAATGATACATTCGTAGAGTGAGCTCTCCACCTCCTGGATATTGACGCCCAGACCGCTCGACGCGTTTGCCTGCGGGTCGGCATCGACCACCAGTACGGACTTTTCCAGGGTGGCCAGTGAAGCCGCCAGATTGATGGTCGTCGTCGTCTTTCCCACGCCGCCTTTCTGGTTTGCTAATGCAATAATCTTTCCCATATTAACTAGAATATCTTTATTTTTGCGCCCAAAGGTACGAAAATAAACTGAGAAACCACTAAATATCAACCTTTTTTAGTAATTTTGCAGCGAAAATACTGATTATTCATGCAAAGCAAAAGACCTTTTATACTCATTTCCAACGACGACGGCTACAAGGCCAAGGGCATCAACAGCCTCGTCGAGATGCTCCGTGACATGGCCGACATCCTGGTGTGTGCCCCTCAGGGGCCGCGCAGCGGTATGTCGTGCGCCTTTACCAGTACCCAACCGCTGACGCTGACCCAGCGCCGTCAGGAGGAGGGCCTGCAGGTATGGTCGTGCAACGGCACGCCTGTCGACTGTGTGAAAATGGCACTCTCCGAGCTATGTACACGCCGCCCTGACATGGTCATCGGCGGCATCAATCATGGCGACAACGGCTCTGTCAACAGCCACTATTCTGGCACCATGGGTGTCGTCCTTGAGGGCACCATGAAGTATATACCCTCGGTGGCCTACTCGCTGTGCGACCACGACCTCGACGCTGACTTCACGCCGCTGACTCCCTATGTGCGACAGCTGACCCAGCATGTGCTGGCCAATGGTCTGGCTGACGGTGTCTGCCTGAACGTCAACTTTCCGCTGCTGGCTGCCGGCCAGCACTTCCAGGGGGTGCGCATCTGCCGCATGGCTAAGGGCTCGTGGACCAATGAGACGACCAAGTGTCACCATCCGCGTGGCTATGACTACTGGTGGATGGTGGGCCACTACCGCAACGATGAGCCGACGGCTGACGACACTGACAACTGGGCCTTGCAGCACGGCTATGTGGCCATCACTCCCACGCATGTCGACGTGACAGCCTACGAGGCCATCGGCCAGCTCCGAGAGTCGTTGAAGTTCTTTGAATATTAAGCGTTGGGAATTAAGAACAATAGTGATGTTGTTAATTCTTAATACTTAACCCTCATGTTATGAAGTACTACCTCATTGTTGGCGAGGCCAGTGGCGACCTGCATGCCTCGCACCTCATGCAAGCCCTGAAACGGCATGACCCAGCGGCCGACTTCCGCTTCTTTGGCGGCGACCTTATGACGGCCGTGGGTGGCACGCGGGTCAGACACTATCGTGAACTGGCCTACATGGGCTTCGTGCCTGTCTTGCTGCATCTGCCTACCATTTTGGGCAATATGAAGATGTGCAAGCAGGACATCCTGCAGTGGCACCCTGACGTGGTCATCCTTGTCGACTATCCCGGCTTCAACCTCGGCATCGCCAAGTTTGTCAAGGCCCATGCGGTGTGTCCCGTCTACTATTATATCTCGCCTAAGATATGGGCCTGGAAGGAGTATCGCATCAAGAATATAAAGCGCGATGTCGATGAGCTGTTCTCCATACTGCCCTTCGAGGTTGACTTCTATGAGAAGAAGCACCACTTCCCCATCCACTATGTGGGCAACCCCACGGCTCAGGAGGTCAGACAGTGGCAGGCTGCGCAGGGCGACACTTCTGGCGCTGGAGCATGTGTTGCCCTGCTTGCCGGCTCTCGCAAACAGGAAATCAAGGACAACCTGCCAGCCATGATTGCTGCCACGCGCCATCTGGCTGACCGCTACGACCTGGTGCTGGCAGGTGCCCCGTCCATTGAGCCTGCCTATTACGAACAATTCCTGCAGGGCAGTGGCGTCCGACTGGTGGTCAACGACACCTATCGCCTGCTGTCACAGGCCACGGCTGCATTGGTGACCAGTGGGACGGCCACCCTCGAGACCTGCATGTTCCGTGTGCCCCAGGTGGTGTGTTACGAGACTCCTCTGCCACGCCTTATCGGCTTTCTGCGTCGTCATCTGATAAAGGTGCGCTATATCTCGCTGGTTAACCTCATTGCCGACCGTGAGGTGGTGACGGAGCTGGTGGCCGAGACGTTCAGCGTTGACAATATCCGTCGTGAGCTGCAGGCTATCCTGCCTGGTGGCAGCCGTCGCCAGCAGCAGCTGGCCGACTACGATGAGGTGTATCGCCGTCTGGGCGACAGCCATGCCGCCGACCGCGCTGCCGAACTCATGGTGGGCGGCCTACGGCCTAATGAAAAGTGAAAAGTGAGGAGTGTGGAGGGAGAAATGCGAACAACTTGTCAACTTGTCAACTCGTCAACTTGTCAAAGGATTGCGTATCGATGGTGGTGCTGCATGAAGATGGCTTCGTGGGCTGCCTGTTGGCAAAGGCGGGCCTCCTCCTCGCTGATGCTCTCAGGGCGGTAGCGGTTGCCATCGACTATCTTTCCCGTCAGAAACTCACACCATGTACAGGCGGCCAGATAGCGGCCTACCGTTAGCGACAGGTGGCGACCGTCGCGGTTGAGCACATCGCCCATGATGTAGCGCCCCAGCTGTACGGCAGTGCCGGTGGGGATGACACGGGTGAGTCCTACGGAGGGCAGCACCTGTTGCATCACGTGGACAATGTCTTCATACATGCGTCGCTGGTCATTGCTGTAGTGCTCGAATTCCTTGCCTGTATAGCTGTGGGCGTAGGCCCACGTCATGTGCCATGCAAACTGCACATGCAGGTTGGTGGTATAGCTCTGCACAAGCTGTTTCATGCGTCCGAGGTTAGTGTATGACGAGGCGATGCCTGACAGCGGACTGGCCTGTTGCAGGGTGATGATGTCCCACTGCTCGTCGCGGATAATGCGGAGTAGGCTCACCCCTTTGTGCGAGGCCAGCACACCGTGTGTCACCTTGTTATATTCGTATTCTGCCTTGCCCGTCTTCAGGTTGTCGTAATGTCGGTCTATGGGGCATCCAGGAATATAGGCGTTGCCGATAATCAGCGAGTCGCCCTGTGCGGCAGCCAGTTCGTAGAGGTAGTGCTCGACGGCATCCTGTGAGAAACTGTTGCCAATGGCCAGCACCTTGATGGTTTTGGCCTCTGCGGTGGCCACCATCAGTAGCAGCCACACCACTATGTATATTCTTCTAATCGCTTTCATCCTTATTGTCATCCTAACCAATTTGTTCGTTGTCAAGTCTGAACCTTATTTTTTTTTTATTTCACCATTTCACCAGACTCCATGTCTTGTTGCCGTCAGTCAGCTCCAGACGGTCACTGCTCAGGCTTACTATCTTCAGACGGATGTTGTTAAACGGCTTCATGCCAAAGCCCTGTTCTACGAGGACTGTGTCTGTGACAGAAGGGTCGAACATAGGGCGTTCGCTGGTGTAGCATTGCATGAACAGCGAGTCGCCCTGATGCTGGAAATTGCCATACACCTCACCTCGCGAGACAGTGCGGAACAGCACCACACGGCCTGACAGACACAGATATTGTGAGTCGGTCAGCCGCCATTGACCCAGCAGGTCACCGGCCTCGTGGCCCTCCTGACAACTGGTGGTGAGCAGCGGCATGCAGAGGCTTCCCAGCAGGGTCACTAGCAGGCAGCGTATGTGGTTAGAGAATCTTGCCATGATAGTTGATTTTGATGTTGAACGTCGAACAGTTGCCATAGATGTTGCCCACGTCGAAGGCGAAGGCCCCCTGGAAGTGCCACGGCCCTACTGCATACTGCCCCTGCAGCAGGGCGTCAAACGAGTGGTGCTTCTCAGCCAGCGGCTGGTCGTAGGAGCCCCATCCCTCGCGGTAGGAGCCTTTGACCAGATACGACCAGCGGTCGGTCAGCTCGCCGTTAAAGCCCAGATGCCATGCTTTTACACGGTTGTCCAGGAAGCTAAGCTCGCCGTTGGCGTTGTACTTGGGCGAGGTGATGAGCGCTATGCCTGGTGTCATGCCGAAGTGATCGTAGCTGACGTAGAACGTGTGGTTGTAGTAGTTGTCCTTGCCCGTCACTACATCAGTTATCTGGCTGCGTATGGGCTCCTGGTAGTCGCCACGGTCAAAGTGTAGCGGGCCGCCCTGGTTGGTGCTCTGGAAATATTCAAACACCGCGCCGCGCAGCCACTGTCTGCCAGCCTTGCTGTTCTTGTATTCTATGCCCCAGGTGCCGTCCCAGCCGTTGCCCTTGCGCACGCCGGAGCCATCCTCGAAGGGGTTGTCGAGGTAGAGCTGCACCTGATGGTGGCGTGTGATGTTCCAGCCCACCTCGTAGGTCATCACACCCACGTGGTTGCCCCACACCCAGTCCTCCATCGACTCGTTTTCCAGGTATTTGCTATCGCCCAAGGGCAGTATGACGTTCCAGAAAGCCTTCAGGTTCGACGGTTTCGACTTGCTTGTCCATCGTCCGTTGGCATATTCATATCTTGTGCCTCCAAACTGTGCCACATGCTCTATGCCCACCATCACGAAGAACCGTTTCTCAGGGTTGGTACGGAAGTAGAGGTGCTTCTGGTGGTAGTAGGCCCCTGTGGCATACTTCTGGTGCCTCGACTGTCCCAGCGACTCACGATATCCGTTGTCCATCGGCTTGCCATAGCCGAAACCGAAGTTTGCCTGCACCCATCCCTTGGTCAGCGGCAGGTTCCAGAAACCGTTGGTGCCGAAGCGCACCTGCGGAATGGGCTTGGCGTTGTTGCCCAGCACAAACGAGCCGATGCCCAGCTTATTGTTGCGTACTATCAGGGGTGTCTCCCTGCTGCCAGCCTCTATGTAAAACGGTCCGTAGCTCAGGTTGGCATAGCACTGCTGCAGATACACCTTATGGTCGGCATGCATGCTGGCTATCATGTCTACGGCCCCTGTCAGCGTCAGCCGCCGGCTGAGGTCATGGCTCACGCGGAAGGCCCCCCGCATGTAGGCCGTGTTAGGACGTGTGGCCAGCACGTGGTGGCGGTTGGTCACCAGTTGGTAGGCCGTATAGTCGCCCGTGCCCACGGCCATTTCCGTGCTCAGGTCGTAGTCTATATGCGTGCATCCAGCCGCTGACACCTGCTGCGCCGCCAGTGGCTTGTCAGCAGTCGGCGGCACACTATGCAGCGAGTCCTGCGCCGCTGCCGTCATGGTGGTCAGCAGCAAGGCAATGCTTACCAGTAGGCGCGTTGTCTTCATCTTCTTCTCCAATTAAATGACACACAAAATAAAAAGTTGGTACTTTTCACTTTTCACTAGGCCGAAGGCCGCTAAATTTTCTTTCCGAAAGCGATGTTGAGGAATGTCAGCGCAATAATCTTCAGGTCGAGCCACCATGAGCGGTGTTCCAGATAGTCGAGGTCCATCTCGAGGCGCTTCAGCATCTTCTCTATGGTGTCCGTATAGCCGTTGTAGATGGTAGCCTTCGACGTGATGCCCGGCCTAATCTGGTAGAGACACTCATAGCGCGCGTCACGCTCCATTATCTGGTTGATGTAGAACTTACGCTCAGGCCTGGGCCCTACAAACGACATGTCGCCTCTCAGTACGTTCCAGAACTGCGGCAACTCGTCCAGGTGGTGGTCGCGCAGAAACTTGCCCGTCTTCGTCAGGCGTGGGTCGTCGTCAGCGTCCCACAGCTGGGGCCCGCTGTCTTCGGCATCGGTGCGCATGCTCCTGAATTTAAAAATGTAGAACGGCCGTCCGAAGCGTCCGATGCGTATCTGCTTGTATATGACCGGCCCGTCATTGTCGCGCTTGATAGCGATGTAGCAGGCCAGGAATAGGGGGGAGAATATGATGAGACAGACCAATGCCGCCAGGAAGTCAAACAGCCGCTTGACTTCTCTCTCGAAAGCATTCATTCCGTCATAGACATACGCGTAGTTTTTTTCCATTCACCAATTGGATTACGTGTTTTTTTTGTTTCCTTTTATCTTTTTAACGCTCCGCTTCCCTGTTTATTGTATCTTCCACAAGATTCTTTTCAATTAATCATGCCTTTAGTAACCGTTAAAAAAATAGTAGCCGTCCATCAGTAACTGAGTGGACGGCTGTTATTATAGCAATTTATATAGAACAATATGATTCGCCCAGTTATAAAATTGGCAGCATGACCATCATAAGCCATGCTGCCGCTAATATTATCATCCGTAAGACTCTATCAGATATTTCACAAATTGCGGGTCTCCGAAGTTGACGGCGCACCCGGATTTTCCGTGGCAGACCCACACAGACCCGCATGACAGCATAAACAAAGGTGTCAATACTTATCCATATATCTTGCAGACTCTGTAGAAGAAGAACGGCAGGTTGGATATGCCGTGCAGTTCGGCACGGAATCCCTTAATACCGGAGTTCAGTGATTCTGCTGATGCGTTGGTTACGAAAGTCTCGTAATAATTGAGCAAATCCTCCTCTCTTTCCTTGATGGTTCTCATGAATGTCTTCATGCCAGGGGACTTGCTTTTCTTTACATGGCCATACCATGCGTGCAGGTTCTCCCCGACGGTTTCCTTGAATGCGTTCCTTTCTTCTGGCGCAGGCATCTTGTCTTTGAGTTCTTCCTTGTCCCTCTTGCTCCAGTATAGCTTGCGGAATTCCTCCTTAAGGTCAAACGCCTCCTTCAGTTCTGGGAATTCCTCGAAGAGGATGTTCATCCGCTCCCATTGCTCGTCGCTCCACTTGTCGGGACATGTCCTGAGCGTATAGAACGAGCGGCGGAGAAAGTCCATCTTCGACTCGCCGTTCTTCATCGTGCTAGGCTTGAAGTCCTTTTTCCGCCACTTGGACTTGCATCCCCGCTTCTTTCCCCTGTAGTGTTTGGGGTGCTTGGCCCTGTACCGCTTTCTGTTCCTGGCAAGCTGTTCCACTTTCCTCTCGAAGGCGGCCTTCTCATGCTTGATGGCTACCAGCACCTTGTCGCGCACCTCGGCAAAAGCCTTCATGAAGTACTTGTTCAGGTCCTGGAACACATGGAAGCGGTCGAGCGAGATCTTGGCACAGGGGAAGGCGGTCTTGGCTATCAACTTCATGCTGTCAGAGAAGTCCATGCTCACGTCGAGCACCCCCCTGCGTTCCTCCTCGGGAATCTCCAAGAGCCAGCGGAGCACCGTCTCTGCCTTTACGCCTGCGATAATGGCAATGATTGTGCCGTGTCCGCCACGGGCATCCTTGTTGGAAACGAAGGTGTAGAGCCTGCCGCAGTACATCGTCTCGTCTATCGACAAATGCCTGCCCATGTTTTTGGCCATGAGTATCCACTCCTTGGCATGAATCTTCTGGTCCCAGTGCTTGTAGTCGCTCAGGTGGTCCTTGTACACTTGGCCAAGATAGTCACCGTCAATGCCGTGACTGCGACCGACGGAGCGCGAGGTGACAGGACGGTTATCTAACTCCTCCTTTTTAAAAAATCAGCAAACTCGGGGGAGATGCTGGTGCCGTCGGCCTTGATGGGGAATTCGCTGAGAATAACGCTCTTGTCATCTGCATCCAGATACCTGCGACGGCGGATGTGCAGCGTCAGCAGACGGTTACGTACTGGGTAGTCCTTTACTGAAGTGTACTCCGTGAAGCCATTGGGCTTCAATGTCGCACGCTGCTCAGCAGTCCTGTTGTCCTGCTCTTCAAGATAGATGTGTACGTTGTGCTTGAATGGCTGGTAACTGCCGTCATGACGGTCAATGTCCTCATCTTCCAACTTGACAATGTCAAACTGGTCGAGGATGTTGTCGGGCAGTATCAACGCCACGACACCATATGGCAAGTTTCTCTCTTTCTCTGTCATACCTCTATATAAGATGGCGCAAAGGTACAACAATTCTGCCGGACATACAAATAAATCCTTTGTTTATGCTGTCATGCAAGGTCTGTGGGGCCTGCCACGGAAAAATCCGGGTGCGCCAA
>Ga0310691_10000576_pt1 | contig 66228 bp, 38 predicted proteins | sample 176DNAGHGlowgp2_FD_203887 | JGI IMG/M metagenome (GOLD analysis project Ga0310691, IMG submission 203887) | Sheep rumen microbial communities from Palmerston North, Manawatu-Wanganui, New Zealand - 1766 DNA GHGlow gp2 (v2) (version 2) | ecosystem: Host-associated > Mammals > Digestive system >...
GTTATTGCACGTACCGATGGCAACTTCGCAGCTATCATCTCCCTGAAGTGTGAGACCGACTTCGTTGCTACCAACGAGCGTTTCGTAGCCCTCGCCAACAAGATCATGGATCTCGTAATGGCCAACAAGCCTGCAGATCTGGATGGCGTTTTGGCTCTTCCTACCGAGGATGGTACAGTGAAGGACTCTATCGTAGCTCAGATCGGTGTTACCGGTGAGAAGATGGAGATCGGCAACTACGAGCACATCGAGGGTCCCTCAGTTGTAGCTTACAACCACTTCAACCACAAGCTCTCTACTATCGTTGCTTACAACCAGGAGGGTCCTGCTGAGGTTCTCAAGGAGGTTGCTCTTCAGGTAGCTGCAATGAATCCTGTTGCTGTGAATGCTGACGAGGTTCCCCAGAAGAAGAAGGACGACGAACTTGCTGTGGCTATCGAGAAGACCAAGGCCGAGCAGGTTGCCAAGGCTGTCGATGTAGCCCTCAAGAAGGCTGGCATCAACCCCGCCCTTGTTGACTCGGAGGATCATATCGAGAGCAACACCGCTAAGGGTTGGATCACTGCTGAGCAGGCTGCACAGGCTCGTGAGATCCGTGCAAAAGTTAGCGCTGAGAAGGCTGCTAACCTGCCCGAGCAGATGATTGCAAACATCGCACAGGGTCGTCTGAAGAAGTTCTTCAAGGAGAACTGCCTTGTTGAGCAGGAGTTCATCAACGACGCTAAGATCAACGTTCAGCAGTATATGGACAAGGCTCAGAAGGGTCTTACTGTGATTGCTTTCCGTCGCGTGAACCTCAACCAGGATTAATCCTTCGTCTACAGTCGCCGATTCGATTAGGCAGGCGGCTGTAGATTTCCACGGGGTGTGGCGCAGTTGGTAGCGCGCTACGTTCGGGACGTAGAGGCCGCCCGTTCGAGTCGGGTCACCCCGACCATGATAATGGTCAACAAAAAAGCTCTGAAGAGAAATTTCTTCAGAGCTTTTTTGTTGGTCGCGTCCAGATGTTCTAGCGAAACTTATTTCTTGACGAACTTGAATCCGGTTTTCATTCCATCGTAGTTGCCAGCGAGGGCGCTGATGGTCGAGTTGTAGCTCTTGCTGATGGTGGTGAAGAGGTTGAGAGCCTTGGTGCTGTCGAAGCAGAGACTCATATTGTTGCCGCTGACGGTAACATATGCCTTAACATTCTGGCCTGTGGGTGTGGTCATCGTTACGGTCTTGTTCTTCTGGTCGAAGGTGTAAGTGCCCTTGTAGGAGCGTGAGCCGAGGTTGTAAACTACACCTCCATCTTTGTCAAAAGTGAAGCTGACACGTCCTGTGCGGATGCCCATCATATTGTAGAACGAGGCAAGTTTGTTCTCTACCTTGGTGGCAGCAGCTGCACCTCCTGCCTTGGTGAGAAGGTTCTTGCTCTCGAACTGCACAGCTGGTTCGTTGTAACTCCATGTGCCGACAAGATTGGCCTGGGTGGTGGTGGCGCTGCCAGTTACGCTCGAAATGATGTTGCCGAGAACATTACCTACATTACTGCCTTTGGTGTTGGAGGTGGTGGATGTGACGGCTCCATTGAGCACTGCGCCTAAGGCGTCGCTGCCCGACGTGTTACCTGAGGCGATGCCCGAAAGGATGGATTCGAGGAACGATTGGGCCTTGGCTTGCTGGCCCATGATGCATGATGCAGCAATCATGCAGACGATAAGAATTCTTTTCATTGTTCTATAAATTGGTTGATGATGTTTATCGGTTGTCATTCTTGTCATCGAAGGCGGGACGTGTGAAGCGCTGGTTGCAGATGAGCAGCGAGTCGCCCGGATCCAGAACACTGGGTTCGAAGAATCGGTTGGTGCAGTCTTCCCATGCCACAAACTGATGGGTGCGACGACTCACGACGATGAACTTGAAGCGCAGCGGGAACTTCAGCGTATTGCGTGAGAAACTGACGCTCCAAAGGTTGCGGCTGATTTGTTGCATGATCAGGGCTTTCTCGGGTTGCCAGGCTCCGAGTTCAGGAACGTTGCCGATGAGGGCAAGTTCCCACTCGTCCTTGAGATTGCCGGCTTCACAAACCATGGTGAACTGATCGGGATCGAGCATATCGACGGCAGGGAAGGGTTGGTCGTGCATAATCGATTTGTCGCGCTTGTGCGGACGGAAGGCGAGGGAGAAAAAACTGCGAATCTGAGGCAGTCTTCGCCAACTGTCCCAGACACGGAGGGTAGGAACTCCTTCGGCTTCAGTGATGCCTGCAATGAAGTGGCCGTTGCCGAACTCGTTGCGAACTACACTACGCTGATAGGCCAGCACATAGTGATAGGGCGTGCTCGTCAACCGTTTGGCATCGACATCGACAAACCAGTTGCCGCGGCCATCATTATCCATTTCGATGGCATCTTTAGGAAGTTTCTGTCCAAACTTAGGCTTGATGCCTGTGGTAACATAAAGTTGTGCGCCCCATTGTGCGTTGTATTCGACGTGAAGAGAGATGATCATGGTTGTGCGTTAAGGGGATATTAGTAGGGATATGAAGGGATGTCAAGGGATATTAGGGGATATTAAGGGACGATACCTTGTTTCCGTTCGGTCACGTCCGAGAGAAGCGCCTGTAGAGTTCGGGGGCCAAGAAACATTTGTCCCTCAAAATCTCTTAGAATCCCTTAGAATCCCTTAATATCCCTTAGAACTTAAAAGTTGAATCCTAAGCTGAAACTGATGGTGTTGCTGCGGATGGCGCTGTCGAAGCTGTCGAAGCCGAAGTAGTTGTAGCGGTCGCTGGCGAGGTTGACGAGGCCGCAGTCGTAGGCCAGTTCGAGGAAGAAGTGATCGACGCCGAGGCCGCAGCCCATACGAAGACCTGCGTCGGTGCGTCCGAATTGGCCAGCTCCATCGGAGAAGGTGTCCCAACTGTCGCCCTGTCCGCCCTCGACGGCCTTGGTCTTGCCGCCGATGCCGAACGAGAGGAAGCCGCCGAAGAAGGGATGGAGGCAGACGCCGGCATTGTGATACTGTACCTCATATTTGAAGACAAGCGGGATTTCGAACATATGCATATTGGTCTTCAGACGGGTGCGATAATCCCACTCCCGCTCGTAGCCATCGAGTTTGCCACCTTTGAAAGAGTAGTAGAGGCCAGGCTCAATGATGATGGGAGTTTTGCCGAGATACCAGCCGAAGACGATGCCGACACTGGCACCCGACTGGAAGTCGCTTGATACGTCGTCGAAGCCGTCGGTACGAAGCGAGGCTGCATTATAACCGAAGCGGATGCCCGTATAGTCGTCCAAAGATGCGATGCCGTAGCCCAACATGGCAGTACTGGCCACAGTGTGAACGTCGCGCACGCCACGGATGAAACCATCGCTGCGATAGCCTGCACGATGATGATGACGGCTGGGTTGGGCAATGACCGATGTGATGCCCACTGCAAGGAGGATGAGCACTGCGCTGATGCGGGTGATTGTCTTTTTCATAATCGTAATAGGTTTTATTGTTTCTGTTTCGTTTTCAGCATTATGACCGAAAGGAGCCGATGCGGTTTAATCGCGCTGCCTTTTTTCATCCAAAGGAGCGATTTGTTAATCAATCTTCGCTGAACTGTTTCAAAAGGGCACGATAGGTCTCATAGAGGTGCTGTCGTGACATCATACCCACATATTTGCCCTGATTGTCGATGACAGGCAAGGTCCATGCGCCTGTCGTGTCGAAGAGGTTCATCACTTCTGCCATATTCATATCCGAGGGGATCTTTCCCTTTGGCCCGATCATGATGTCGGCCACCGTCATCCGTTCGTAGAGACGCGGCTGGAACATGATGTTGCGGAGGTCGTTGAGTGTGACGATGCCGACAAAGGTGCCGCCTTCGTCGCAGACCGGGAAGTGGTTGTGGGCCTGCGAGGAGATGAGTTTGACGAGTTCGCCAAGCATCATCTGCGGATGGAGCACTGGATAGTCATGAAGGATAAGGTCATCCATGCTGAGCATTGTGAGCACGGCCTTGTCCTTGTGGTGGGTGATGAGTTCGCCCTTGAGTGCCAGACGACGGGTGTAGATCGAGTAAGGTTCGAAGATGCGGATGGTGCCGTAGGAGAGGCACGATGCAATCATCAAGGGGAGGAAGAGGTCGAAACGTCCTGTCAGTTCGGCTGAAAGGAAGACACCCATAAGCGGAGCATGCATTACGCCCGACATCACTGCGGCCATACCCATCACGGCGAAGTTCTGCTCAGAAAGGAAGGTGAAGATGCCTGCCTTGTTGAGCATATAGGCGAAAAGGAAGCCCGCGAAGTTGCCCAGGAACAGGGATGGTGCAAACGTACCGCCGCAACCGCCTCCACCATTGGTCGCTGCCGTGGCAAACGACTTGGTGAGCATCACGAGGAGAATGAATCCCGAGAGCACCCAGAACGAAGCATTGGGAATGCCTAAAGTGTGCGAGATACGGTCGAGGTCATAGAAGATTGAGCCTGCAGTGATGTCATGGTACTGTCCGTTGTAGATGTGTTGGATGGCATCGTAACCTTCGCCATAGAGTGGAGGGAAGAGGAAGATGACGATGCTTAGGAAGAGTCCGCCGATGATCCATTTCTGCCAAGGACTGGTGACCTTCTTGAAGAAATCCTCAGCCACGAACGTGGTGCGGGTGAAGTAGAGCGAAGCGAAGCCGCAGAAGATACCGAGCAGAATCACATAGGGAAGACGCTCGATTGAGAAATCCATGGTCTCGGTGAAGTAGAAGAGGGCACGCGAGCCTTCGACGATATAGGCCACCGAGGCGGCAGTCACTGCCGAGATGAGCAGCGGCATGATGGAATAGGCAGTTAAGTCGAGCATCAGCACTTCGACGGTGAACAGCAATCCAGCGATAGGGGCCTTGAAGATGCCGGCGATACCTGCAGTGGCTCCGCAGCCCAGCAGGATCATCAACGTATGCTGGTCCATGCGGAAGAGTCGTCCCAGATTGGAGCCGATAGCCGAACCTGTGAGGACGATTGGTGCCTCGGCACCCACCGATCCACCGAAGCCGATGGTTACCGACGAAGCGATGACCGAGGTGTACATGTTGTGCGCCTTGATGATTGACTTACGTTGCGAGATGGCGTAGAGGATCTTGGTCACACCATGTCCGATGTCGTCACGTACCACATAGCGGACGAAGAGTCCGGCAATAAGGATGCCGACCACAGGATAGAGCAGATAGAGGTAGTTGGCTCCATCGACCACGAAATACATCGTGAGCAGGTGCTGGAAGGTGTGGATGAGCCATTTCAGAATCAAAGCGGCCGATGCTCCCGCCAATCCAGTGAAGAAGGCGAGAATCAGCACGAACTGTTGCTCGGTGAGATGCTTCTCTCGCCAAGTGACAATCCGTTCGACCATTTTATGCAATAATCCAAACATTTCGATTCTTTCTTTACCTCGTTTTTTCAGCAGCCAAACATGGCTGCTTCCTAACCTTCTTAACCGCTCTTTACCCTTCGAACCTCTCGAACCCTTCGAACCCCTTAGATCCCTTTCCCCGTGAGTACCGTGCGAACCGTGAAGCCAAGGATCTTCAAATCGACGGCTATGGAGCAGTTGTTGATATACATCAGGTCGTAGCGCATGCGTTCGACCATTTGGAAGACCGTGGAAGCATATCCGTACTTGACCATACCCCACGAAGTGATGCCTGGACGCACCTGTAGGAGTTTGGAATAGTAGGGGGCGATGTCCATGATCTGGCGGATGTAGTAGTCGCGTTCGGGACGTGGCCCTACGAGGCTCATATCTCCCTTCAGTACATTCCAGAACTGCGGCAGTTCGTCGATGCGGTATTTGCGCAGATAACGTCCTACTTTTGTGATGCGTCGGTCCATAGTCGAAGAGAGACGTGGACCATCCTGCTCGGCATCGGTGCGCATCGATCGGAACTTGATGATGCGGAATGGTTTGCCTGAACGCCCGATACGCCACTGGCTGAAGAATACTGGCCCCTTTGAATCGCGACGGATGATGATGGCCACGATGAGGAAGAGCGGCGACAGGAGGATGAGCGCCAAGACGGCACTGATGATGTCGGCAAGACGTTTCAGGTTGCGTTTGAAGGGGCTCAGCAGGTCGGTGCTGTATTGCATCATGGGCAAGGTGGTCAGCGAGTCAGTGTGAACCTGTCCGTTGAGAATCTCCTCGTTGCTGGCCTTCATGCGGATGGGCAGTTCGAGGGGCAGGAGTTCATAGACACGATGGTTGATGATGCGCACATCGTGTTGGTCTGGGGCGAGGAGGAAGGCTTCGATGTGGTTTTCATCGACCACTTTCCGTATCTCCTCGTAACTGGCTGTGTCGGGCACTGTCTTGATGATAAGATAACCATTCTGCCGTTTCTCAGCCTTCAGTTCGCGTTGCAGCAATTGTGCCGCCTTGCCCTCGCCGATGAGCAGGGTTCGAAGGCCAAGACGTCCGCTCTGGATTTGTCCGTTGACGTGATGTGTGATCAGATAGCGCACCAGGTAGACAGGGACAAAGATGCAGCCGAACAAAGTCAGTAGGATCTGCAGATAGGTCTTGGGCGAGATGTGGACAATCTTCAGCACGGCGATATCCTCGTCGTTGATGAAAGGCACATCATCGATTACCATAGCAAAGAATGCAACCAGGGTGCCGACAATGACCGACCAGAACGTCACCTGCAGTTCGTCGGTCTGCGATTTGAAATAGGGGTTCTGGTAGTATCCCGAAAATGCATAGAGTGCTAACCAGGCAAAAGGACCAAGTATCAGGTTGAGTTCGACTTGCGGCAGCGTCAGGTATTCATAAAGCGTCGGTACAGTAAGGAAGCCTGTGACATCAAATCGGTATATATAGAAACTCAACCAGCCGGCTGCAGTGGCCAGCAGGTCGCCAATGATATACCTGATGCGTTGTGCGTTTTGATTCACTTTTAAAGGGGTTCTGAGATGTTCTGAAGGGTTCTGAGATGTTCTGAAGGGTGAACCTTTCGAACTTTTCTAAACTTTTCAGAACCTTTCATAACATTATCTTATTACCTGTACTTCTCCTCCGTCACCCACCTTGATGATGCCAGAGGGTGCGGGATTGGCGGTCTCGTCTTGACGAAGTGGAACAATATAGTCAACGGCCTGCTTGATTTCGTCGCTGATGTCGGCGAAGCAACGTGCGGTTGGCTGTCCGCTGATATTGGCGCTGGTGCTTACCAACGGTCGTTTAAGACGGGCGCAGATGGTGTGACTGACGGGTTCGCTGGTGATGCGCATACCCATCGTGCCGTCATCGGCAATGAGTTCGGGCGCTACGTTGCGAGCCCGTGGGAGGATAAGGGTCAGCGGCTTGTCGGCCACTTCCCACAGGTCCCAGGCAATCTCGGGTACGCGCGAGAAATAATAGTCGACACGTCCTATGGCATCGACCAGCGAAAGCATTGCTTTCGAATCGGAGCGGCGCTTGATCTCGAAGATCCTTTTGACGGCCTCGCTGTTGGTGGCATCACAACCCAGTCCCCACACAGTGTCGGTGGGGTAAAGGATGACGCCTCCGCGGTTGAGCACCTTCAAAGCTTCGTCAATCGCTAGCTTGAACTTCTGTTTTTCTTCTTCGTTCATGTGGCAAAGGTACGAAAAAAAACACAAACATGTTCACTTTTTACACAAAATTTGGCTATCAACCTCCATTTTTGGAGATTTACGGTCGTTCTTAGTGCTTTTGAGGGCTATTTCCCTCGCTCTTATGGAGTGGGGGTGGACAAACTTCCAGCATATAGATGGCATCGAGTGCCCAGGTGGATATGCCGTTGGTCGAGAATCGGTCAGGAGTCTGTATGCCTCTCTCATATTCCACCATGGTGTTTTGGTAGAGTTCGTCTCGGGAAACCGTTGTCGGTTCAAGAGCCGATTGCCAGTGGGCATAGGCCGCCAGTCGTGCCATTGGATAGCCGTTGTGTTTTCCCTTGATGGCGCGTTGGCGATACTCGGTGCAATAGTTGAGCCAGGTGCGTCGCCAGGCATCAGGCACTTCGTCGATGAGCAGCAGTTCGCCCATGAATTCGGTGCCTCCCATGAGGGAAAGCAGATGGTTGGTATTCTCCATCTTCGGGTCGCCTTCCCAACTCAGACGTCCGGTGGCAGGATCGTAACCCAATGCCTTCGGTCCACTGAAGATTCCAAGGGGCATCTGACTGATACTTTCCATGCCGTTGAGCATCTTCGTCCAATAGTGCGGATTCTGCGTGCGTTCGTATTCGGTCATCCAGTTGGCAGCGTAGGCCATCCAGTCGGGACCTATTCGCAGGCGTGCTGGTGCAGTACAGGGATATATGCCGCGAGGCTCTGCCAGGCGCATTGGGTCGATACGGTAGAGCAGCGTGTCGAGGTCGCGTTGTGTCGACATAAGTTCGCCCAGTCGTTCGTCACCACCGCTCAGATAATAGTAGAAGCGGTTCCAGAGCGCTTGGCTAATGCGGGCTTCCTTCGAACCACAGCCCCAATGACTGACGTTATGACGCGAACCGAGACCCTTGAATGGACCATCGTGATAGACATCGACCTCGCTGGTGTGGCGAGTCATTGCAACTGCCATTCGCCATAGGTCGGCGCGCCCTGTGCGCAGGAAGTTGTACCACAGCATCATGTTGGAGGCCAGTTCCGTATTGTCCCAGGCAAAGCCACCGATGTCGTAGCGCCATTCCTGACGTTCGTTGTCGTAGGCATGCATCACGTCGCCGTAGTTCCAGAATCCGTACCAATGGCGCCGCTCCACTTCGTTTACGTAGAAGTTCGACCAGTAGGTCAGTTGCTGTTCGATGTCGGCATACATCGGGTCAGGCAGACTCCAAACGCCGAAAGCGCGTTGAGCATGCAGGTACTGGGGTGTACAGATGAGTTGCGGCTCTTGCGTCAAAGTCTGGAAAAGTGAAGTGAGCGCTTCGTCACCCGGGTATCCCAAGGTGGGACGAAGCATCACGGTCGAAGTTCGTCCTATTCCTTCGGGCGTGCTCATGCCTTTCTGGATGTCCTCGTAGGATGCTTCCAGGCCATGGGCTTCGGTGTCGTAGTGGCGCATGTCCATCGGCTCGGCCTCTGGGCTCCACAGGTAAAGTGACACGGTGGCAAGCGGTTGTGTCGCCCCTTCGATGAGGAGCGTTGAAGGATAACTCTGCCAGAAGTCGTGCATGGCCATTGCAAGGCCGCGGCCGACTTCTCCTACGAAACATCCTCCCGTGCTGCGTCGGCCATTGAGCGTGCCTATCCAAGGCGTCTGTGGCGCAGGCTTGGCACTTTTGCGAATCGAAAAACCTTCGTCGAGAAGTTGTGACAGTCGATAGCGGTCCCAAGTTGCCCAATCGCGAAGATAACCCTGGTTGCGGTCGTCGAATGCCTCGAGTTCGGGCAAAGCCTTGCCGAGCATCTGCCGGTGATACATCTCTTCGGGGCCTCTTCCGTTGCCGTCGAGCGAAAGGGTGCGTCGTCCGGTGACGGGCTGCACAGGCTCATGCCAAAGTCTGCCTTCGTCGAGCGTGAACGCCACATGGCGGTTGTAGGTCTGTTGACGAAGGGGGACATCTGCACGTATGCAGAGACTTTGCGGAGCCGGTTGCTTATCGTTGCGATTATAGATGAGCGAATGCACTAAGCGGAGGGTAGGGCTCCCCGTATTGATATAGAGTCGAACCATGTAAGGGAGCCCGTCGGCAGTCCCGCAGCATTTCACCACAATCTGCTGCCCGCTTTGACGCTCGATGCAGACGCTGTCAGTACGTCCATCCTTTTCGTCAGCACACACGCGCAAACGTTGGCACGTCACCTTGCCTTGGTACAGCAGACTGTCGAGCAGACTGGCGCTCCCTTCGCCTATTGGCAGAAAGATGAGATTGTCACCATTCTTTATTATGTATTGTTCTGCTGTCTTGCAGAGTTCCAATCCAGGTTGAGTGTCGTTCTTCTGCTTGTCTTTTTTCTTGGCCTTGATTTCCTGTGCTGACAATTGTCGGAGCGAATAAGTCTCGGTATTCGAGGCAAGGCCTGTGAATCCTGCCCATTTCAGCGAACCGTCGGGCCAGTAGGCCAGCGGATAGCATTCGATGTCACCATCATTCAGGCGGAACTGGTCATTGGGTTGCACCTTGCCTCTCCCGAAAGGAACGCCGAAACGCACGGCGATAGTATCTTCCGTAGGACGTTCGATCCAATGCAGGGTGATTCCCGTGGCTGGTGATTCGGAGAGGGGTTCGGTATGACAGGAGAAGTTTGTGAGACGCAGACGGCTCCAAGTGGTTCGCACGCCGAACCATCCGCTGGTCAAAGGTCGTGGATCGCGGAAGTCCACAAGGCATTCCCCGTCGATGAAGTAGCGGATTCGTGTGCCATCGGCTTCGATGCGGATGTGTCGCCACTGGTTGGGCACATTCAGATGTGCCTCGTCGGTGTATTCCTGCAGGATGGCCGGCACGGGATAGGATTCTCCTCCTTGGTTGGCCTCCCCTTGGTATCGGCGGAAGCGGGTCGTCTTGTTGTAGTTGCCACCATAGCCCAGATAATACAGTTGCAGGGTGTAACAGTTCTTGAAGACGCCCTGTCGTTGCTTCATTCGTGTGAATACTGAGCCGTCCTTTACCACGGGGTCGGACGCCATCCAGAAGCAGTTGAGGTCGCTCACGCGGTCTTCTTCCCTGCCCTCGTCCATCAGGCAGGCGTCGTATTCGATGATGGTGCGTCCCTCCATCCTTTCGTTGCGCCAGATTGTCATCCCTTTGGGCGAAGTTACTTCGAGCGTGTCTCCAAGGAATTGGATGCGGTAGTCGGGCGACTCGCTTTCGATGGTCCAATGGGCGGCAAATGACTTGCTGTCGAGGCACGATGGCAGGGTGTCGGCCTGCAGTGAGGACGACATCACGCAGAGGGCAAGTGTCAGCAGATGGGTTATAGTTCGCATAATGTGTGTGTTGTGGTAAAGCAACCCCCGCCACAGAGTCTGAAGCGGGGGCATATGGGAATCCGAGAAAGGATTAAAGGTTAGGATTGACCTTGCTCCACTCCGAGATTGGAGGAACAATGTCAAGGGTAACGAGCTCGTCGCGCATCTTGCAGAGGTGCTCGTACGAAGCATCGAGGCTGGCCATCTCCTCAGGAGTTCCTACTGGGTTGACGTAGGTGCAGCCACGCTCGTCCATGGTGGTGTCCATGGCCATCATGATGTGGTTGTACTTGGCATCGTTGCAATAGGTGCCTGCAGGCCAACGGAAAGGCTCGCCACCCATCACCGAACGAATCATTTCGACAGCGCAGTACGATGGGCTCTGGAACGAGCTACGGCCGCGGAGCTCAATGATCTTGGCACCGCCCTTGGTCACAGCCTTCTTCATTTCTGCCCACTCCTCGTTCGAGAACTCAGGTGTGCCGACAAGGTCAGAAAGGGTGCGATCGCCGATCTTCACCTTGCTTCCGAATACTGCCATCTGCTCACCGTGGCCACCGAAGGTGCGGCAACCGGTGATGCTCGACTGCAGTACGTGGAACTTCTTGGCCAAAGCGCTCTGCAGACGGGTAGAGTCGAGGGCGGCAAGAGTAGTAACCTGGCTTGGCTTCAAACCGGAATAGAGCAGAGTTACGAGACCGGTGAGGTCGGCTGGGTTGAAGATGATAACAACATGCTTTACATCGGGGCAATATGCCTGGATGTCCTCGCCAAGACCGCGTGCGATCTCACAGTTGCCCTTCAGCAGATCCTCGCGGGTCATGCCTGCCTTACGTGGAGCACCACCCGAAGAGATGATATACTTGGCATCGGTGAAGGCTTCCTTGACGTCTGTAGTCCAGGTGATGTTGGCACCTTCGAAACCACAGTGGAACATTTCCTCGGCTACGCCCTCAAGACCGGGAGCGTAAACGTCATAAAGGCAAATGTTTGGGGTCAATCTCATGGTGAGTGCGGTCTGTACCATGTTGGAGCCAATCATACCTGCGGCGCCAACAATAACGAGTTTGTCGTTAGTCAAATAAGTTGCCATTGCTTTATTGTTTTAATGATAATCGAATATTGTATTTATTGCTTGGGAATATTATAACGTTGCAAATTTACTATTTTTAAATGTAATTTACACAGAAAAAGCAAAATAATGAACTTCCAAGGCTCATTATTTTGCTATAAAAGTCTGCTTTGAAAAGTATATTTGGCATTTTTTGGCACCCAATCCAAGGGCCATGCTATTCGCTTTGTCCGGTGTGCCTACTTCCCTGCCTGGATGTTGACAATGACGCGCGAATTGCTCGGGTCGTTGCTGATGATGGTAAGGTGCTGATTGATGCTGCGCTTCTTGGTCTTGGAAGGATCGAAGGTGACGCGCATTCTGGTGGCTTCGCCTGGCTTCAACGAAGTCTTCTCGATGGTGGTCTTGAAGGCCTCGGCATCGTCGTGCTGTACTTTGCGTATCTGGAGTGTCTCCTTGCCAGTGTTGCGCACGGTCAGCTCGCGAGTGCGGGTATTGTTGCCACGCTCGAAGTCAAGGATGGTGTTCGAAACCTCAATTTCGGGCGCATTCTGGCGCTGTTCCTTGGAGAGTTTGCTGAAGTCCTCCCAGATGTCGGCCAACAACGTGATGTGGTTGTTCTTCATCCTCGTCTCCTGTCCCCTCACGTAGATGTCAATCACGTCGGTGCGCGTGCCCCAGTCCTTCACCTTTTCGGTCTCGAAGGTCACCAGCACACGTCCCTGCTGCTTGGGTTCAATCACCTCGGGATCGCAGTCGATGTGGATATGATTGGGCACATTGCGGTAGGTGAGTGTCATGGGTGTGTCGCCTTCGTTATAGACGGCGAGGGTGCGGGTACGATTGTTGCGTCCGGGATAGACGTCGAAGAAATTGAGCGAAAGGGTCTTCACACGCAGTCCTCCGCCCAGTTCTTCGGTAAACGTCTCGCGCACGCCGGTGGCACTGACGACATTGCCGGTGATGGTGAGCAGCACCTTTTCGTTCTTGGCGTCGTTCGAATAGACATAGATGCTCTTGTCGAACGGACCAGGACGGCCCTTGGCATGATAGGTCACGACGATCTCGCCCTTCTCGCCGGGACGTAACGGTTTCTTGGGATGCTCGGGGGTGGTGCATCCGCAGGTTGCCGTGGCGCGGGTGATGAGCAAGGGGGAGTCACCTGTGTTGGTGAATTCGAACTTTGCCGTCACGTCGCCGTCCTTCTCCTGAATGGTGCCGAAGTCGTGCGTATTGGTCGTGAACTTGATCTTGGCATCGGCCAAAAGAAGGGAGACTGACGTGAAGAATACGAACAGGGTGGAGATAAGTCTTGTTTTCAAGGCTTTGAAGTGTTAGGGGTGATTACTTCCTGATGGCATCGAGAATGAAGTCGATGGCTGCTGGCAGTCCGTCCTCGCTCTTGCCACCGGCCTGGGCGAAGTGTGGCTGTCCACCGCCGCCACCGCTGATGAGTTTGGCAGCACCCTTCACCAACTGGCCGGCATTCAGGTTGCCCTGCTTTACGATGTCGTCGCTGATGGCCACGGTGAGCAAAGGCTTGGTCTGGAAGGAGGTGCCTGCCACGATGATCATGTTCTGGTTCTCCTGGCGCAGTTGGAATGCGATGTTCTTGATCGAATCGGGCTCCAGGGGTTGCAGGATCTTAACGACACGCATGCCGTTGATTTCGACAGCCTTCTCGGCAAACTTGTGCTTCATCTGCTGCTCCTGCTGCTTCTTGATTTCGTTGAGCTGCTGCTTGATGAAACTGTCCTCCTCGAGTTGATGCTTGATGGCGCTGACGAGGTTGGGGGCATTGTTGAACATCTCCCTCAGGTTGCGGAGGGTGTCCTGCATATTGTCAAGTATGTCTTCAACAGCCTTTCCGGTGATGGCTTCGATACGGCGAACGCCAGCTGCTACCGACGACTCCGACAAGATGCGAATCATGCCGATGCGGCCAGTGTTGTTGATGTGGGTGCCACCGCAGAGTTCGATGCTGGGACCGAACTTCACCACACGCACCTCGTCACCATATTTTTCGCCGAAGAGGGCGATGGCGCCCATCTTGCGGGCCTCGTCGATAGGCATGTTGCGATGCTCTTCGATAGCGATGCCCTCACGCACCATCTTGTTGGCCAGATGTTCTACTTCGCGGATTTCGGCATCGGTCACCTTCTGGAAGTGGCTGAAGTCGAAGCGCAGGCTTTCGCTGCTCACGTACGAACCCTTCTGCTCAACGTGTGTGCCCAGCACCTTGCGCAGGCAGTAGTCGAGGATATGGGTAGCCGTGTGGTTGCACTCGATGGCGATACGCGACTCCTCGTCAACCTTGGCAACTACTGGAGCGGTGATGTCGGCAGGCAGTTTCTCGACAATGTGTACGGCGAGGTTGTTCTCGCGCTTGGTGTCGATGACCTTGATGACTTCGCCTTCGCCGAAGACGAGCACACCCTTGTCGCCAACTTGTCCGCCCATCTCGCCGTAGAATGGTGTCTTCTCGAGCACGATCTGGTAGAAGGTCTTGTTCTTCTGCTTGATGCTGCGGTAGCGCAGTACTTCGGTCTCGGCTTCGAGGAAGTCATAGCCCACAAAGTCGGTGGTGCCTGCATGGAGTTCCACCCAGTCGCCGTTCTCTACGGCAGCAGCGTTGCGTGCACGTTCCTTTTGAGCCTGCATATTTACCTTGAAGCCCTCCTCGTCGATGGTCAGCGCATTTTCGCGTGCGATGAGTTCGGTGAGGTCGAGTGGGAATCCGAAGGTGTCGAAGAGCGTGAAGGCATCCTTGCCGTCAATCACGGTCTTTCCGCTGGCCTTGGTCTCGGCCATGATGTTCTCAAGACGCTTGATGCCGCCTGCCAGGGTGCGCAGGAAGCTGTCTTCCTCCTCCTTGATGACCTTCACGATGAGTTCGTTCTGGGCCTTCAGTTCGGGATAGGCATCGCCCATGGTTTCGATGAGCACGGGGAGCAGCTTGTAAAGGAAGGCATCCTTCTGGCCGAGGTAGGTGTAGGCATAACGTACGGCACGGCGCAGGATGCGACGGATTACGTAGCCTGCCTTGGCGTTGCTGGGCAACTGACCGTCGGTGATGGCAAAGGCGATGGTGCGGATATGGTCGGCGATTACGCGCATGGCCACGTCGGTCTTCTCGTTCTCGCCATAGGTGTGGCCACTGAGGGCACCGATCACCTGGATGATGGGCTGGAAGACGTCGGTGTCGTAGTTCGAGGTCTTGTTCTGCAATGTGCGTACCAGGCGCTCGAAGCCCATGCCTGTGTCAATCACGTGGGCAGGCAGTTTCTCAAGGCTGCCGTCAGCCTTGCGGTTGTACTGCATGAAGACGAGGTTCCAGATTTCGATTACCTGCGGATGGTCCTTGTTGACAAGTTCACGGCCAGGTGTCGCAGCCTTTTCGGCCTCCGAGCGGCTGTCATAGTGAATCTCCGAGCAGGGGCCGCAGGGACCTGTGTCGCCCATCTCCCAGAAGTTATCGTGCTTGTTGCCGTTGAGGATGTGGTCCTTCGGCAGGAAACGCTCCCAGATGGCGGCAGCCTCGTTGTCGCGGTCGAGCCCTTCCTCCTTCGAACCTTCGAAGACGGTGGCGTACATGTTCTTCGGGTCGAGGTGCAGCTTGTCAACCAGATATTCCCATGCCCACGAAATGGCTTCCTCCTTGAAGTAGTCGCCGAACGACCAGTTGCCGAGCATCTCGAACATCGTGTGGTGGTAGGTGTCGTGTCCAACCTCCTCCAGGTCGTTGTGCTTGCCGCTTACGCGCAGACATTTCTGGCTGTCGGCGGCACGGCTGAACTTCTTCTCGACATTGCCGAGAATGATATCCTTGAACTGGTTCATGCCAGCATTCGTAAACATCAGGGTGGGGTCACCTTTGAGCACCATCGGAGCCGATGGTACGATGGTGCAGCCCTTCGAAGCAAAGAACTTCAGGAAGCTCTCGCGGATTTCTTTTGCAGTCATCATTTCTTTTTCGTTTTATATTTTGCGCGCAAAGATATGAAATTTCTTGATATGTTGGTATTTATTTGTGCAAAAAAATAATCTAACCTCCCCATTAGTTGAAGGTTTGTATGTTATAGTTTACAAGAAAAACCTCCTCCCGAGGTGGGAAGAGGTTTATGCAGGGGTGCTGAAAATCAGAAGCGGAAGTAGATCTCGGCCCAGATTTCGTTGTAGTCTGAGTTGTCACCGAGTGAGCGCTTGTTGTTGTAGTTGTACTGAATCTGGAACATCAGGTTCTTGTGGATCTGGAAGTCCGAGATGAACGAGTACATATTATGGGAGTTGCCCCACTCCTTGCCCAGACGGTAGCACTGGTATTCGGCAGCAATCTTCCACCAGTCGTTAACGGGCATTCCGCCAATTACGTACCAGGCATCAGCCTTGCCGAGGTCCGACTGTCCGTGGCCCCATTCGCTGCGCAGTGTCCAGCCCTTGTTGTCATATTTCAGGCCGAAGGCGTAGCGGTTCTTGCTGTGCTCCACACCATTGTAGATGTAGTCGCCGTGCCAGCCGAAGAAGCCGATGAAGAGGTTCTTGATGGGTTGAACCTGAATGGTACCGATGACGTCCTTCTTGCCGTCAGCATCACTGGTGTTGATGCCCTGACCGTTCCAGATGCCGATCTGGTAGTGGATGAGGTCATATCCACCCTTCATCTTGCCGAAGTCACCCTGGATCTGCAAGCCCTGGTCACGTCCGCCGTCCGAGTCGGAGCCGGCACCGGCAGCCTTCTTCACATAGTCGTCATGACCAGTGAGGGCCTTGGTGAAGAGCGAGTAGTCGCCTGCGGTGATGTCCCATGGGTTCATAGGGTTCTCGAAGCCGAAGGCACGCTTGTACTGACCGAACTTGATCTTGAAGAAGCTGTAGCGCTGCCACTCCAGGAATACGTCCTTCATATGGAACGAGGCGTTGTTCACCTGTACCTGGATGCGGTACTTGAAGTCCTTGAAGATGGTGCCGTCAACGTATGCACGGATGAGGCGCTGGTTGAAGCCTGCACCGCCGTGCGAGCCGGCCTGGTCGCTGTAGGAATAGCGGCCGATGTAGTAACCGCCGAACTTGGGAGCCGAAGCGAAGCCGGTTACGGTGCGGCCGTACTGTGGCTTGTCGTCCTTCGGGGCGGGTTTGTCACCATGTCCGCGGCGTGGGCCGGGACCTTGTGGATCCATGGCGTTTTCGATGGCATCGTTCAGCATCGAAGTGAAGAATCCCGAAGGTTCATCCTCTGATGAAACAGTCGTAGTATTCTCAGCGGCATTGGCCACGTTGGTTTCGGGCTCAACGGCCCAAACTGGCAGCGCAAAGGCAAATGCAGCTGCGATTGTCAAGAGCTTTTTCATAATAGTAATATGTTAGTGGTTTGGTGTTTGTCAGAATACCAGGAACATCCAGCAATAGCCGATGACGAGGCCGAGCAGGCCGATGATCAGGCCGACCTTGATCATGTCCTTCTGCTGAATGAATCCCGTCGAGTGGGCAATGGCATTCGGTGGTGTCGAGATAGGCAGGATCATCGAGACGGAAGCTGCGATGGCCACACCGATGAGCATCTGCGACAGGCCGCCTTGTGTCAGCGTACCGCCGGCCACCATGGCACCTGCTACCACGCCGAGCACGGGAGTGAGGAGCGAAGCGGCTGCCGAGTGGCTGATGAAGTTCGAGAAGCCGTAGCATACCAGACCCGAGATGATCATCACGAGCAACGGGCTCCACTGGTCAAATGGGATCGAGTTGACCAGTACTTCCGATAGTTTGGTCGTGTTGAGGGCCACGCCGAGTGCAAAACCGCCGGCTACCATCCAGAGCACCGACCAGTTGATTTCCTCAAGGTCATGCTTGGTGAATACACCTGTGGCAGCAAAGACGGCCACGGGGAGCAGGGCTACGATATTGGAGTTCAAACCTAAGTTCAGGAGGTCGGCAAAACACCAGAGGAAGATGGTTACAATAAAGGTCACGATGACAATCCACGACTGGTGGTTCGAATGGAAGTGTCCGGTGATATCCAGTTTGATTTCCTTCTGCGTGAAGGGGAACATGATGCGGAGCAGTATCCAACCGGCAATAAGCAGAATAGCTACCAGGGGCACCATCTTGAGCATCCATTCGCCGAACGAGATGCTGAGTCCGAGGTTCTCGTTGAGGTAACCCAGCACGATGGTATTAGGAGGCGTGCCGATAGGCGTTGCAATACCTCCGATGTTGGCACCGATGGGAATGGCGAGAGCCAGGGCAGTGCGGTCCTTCGAACCCTCAGGCATGGCGCGCAGTACGGGAGCCAGGAAGGCCAGCATCATGGCTGCAGTAGCCGTGTTCGATACGAAAGCCGAGAAGACGGCAGTCACGACGATGAAGCCCAGCAGCACGGTGGCTGGCTTGGTGCCGAATGGTGCGAGCAGGTTCTTGGCAAGCACCACGTCGAGTTTCGTCTTGGTAAGTCCGATAGCTAGCACGAAGCCGCCGATGAAGAGCAGGATGGTCGGGTCGGCAAAGCAGTGCATGATGTTCTTATAGGGAACGTAGATGGCATCCTCCACACCCATGAACGGGGTCAGTCCCTTGTCGGATATGGTGAATAGCATGACCACGATGATCAGTACCGACGTACACCACGAGGGTATGGCTTCGGTGAGCCACATGATGGCTGCAAAGACAAAAATTGCGATGACGCGCTGTTGTACGGCATTGAGTCCTTCAATGCCAAAGGTGTCGGTTGGGAGGAAGGCAATGACGAACGCCAGGATGGTGGCAATAATCATTCTCAGATAGCTGCTGAACTTGAAGCGTGTCTTTGACTTCTTCTTGTGATAGGAGTGCACTAAGTGGGCTCCATGAAAGGTTTTGAACATTATTGAAAATATTTAATAATTAAGATAATGCTTGCGCTCACGCGCATTGATGCGGTGCAAAGATAATTATTTTTCTCCGAAAAACCTTTGCGTGTTTTCCACTTTTCTTTATTTTAATTGTTAAATAGTATTCATAGCCAACTCTACATATCATTTTACTCAAGTTACGCATTTGCTAAACTTGAAAGATAATAAGGGATATTTAGGGATATTAAGGGATGTGAAGGGACGTCACTCCCCCCTATAGAGAATGCGTCCCAAATAACATTCGTCCCTTAATATCTCTTAGAATCCCTTACAATCCCTTAGAATCCCTTGTGCTGCGATGTATCCCATGGTCCATGCGGCCTGCAGGTTAAACCCGCCTGTCACGGCATCCACGTCGAGCACTTCGCCCGCGAAATACACGCCACGATGCTGCTTGCATTCCAGGGTGTTCGGGTCGATATTCATAAGCGATACGCCCCCGCAGGTGACGAATTCTTCCTTGTATCGGCTTTGCCCCGTGATGCGGTAGGTGTCGTTGCACAGGGTTGCCACGAGTTTGTTGAGTTGTTTGCTTCCCACTTCGGCACATCTCCGTTCGGGGGACAACTCTAATTTATTTAAAAGGTGATTCCACAGACGCTGGGTGAGCAGGTGAACGGTACCTATCTGCTTCTTGGGTTGTTCGTTCATCCGTTGCTGCAGCAATGTGCGCACCTCTTCCTCGTTCATGTCGCCCATCCAGTTCACCGAAAGGGTGGCCTGGTAGCCCTTGTCGGCAAGCCAGCGTGCCGCGTAACTCGACAGTCGGAGGATGGCGGGACCCGACATGCCCCAATGGGTGATCAGCAACGGTCCGTCGGCCTTGTGGTTGGTCCCTGGCAGACGCACTTCCGCTTGTTTCACCACTACGCCCATTAACGTTGTGATGGGATCCTTGTGTCCCTCCTCACCGATGTTGAAGGTGAATAGGGAGGGGACGGGAGGAACCATCTCAAGCGACAGTTCCGAAAGGAAGTCCAGCCCCGAAGCCTTCGGCGAACCGCCCGTGGTCACAACCACGTTGTCATAGACTTCGCTCCGGCTGTCGGTGCTTATCCGGTAACTGTGTTCGTTACAAGGACTGATTTCCCTCACACGCTGGTTGGTGTAGATTCGCACACCCTGCATTCCTCTGAGCAGCGTTGTGACAATCTCCATTGCATCCTGGCTCTGAGGGAAGACGCATTGGTCGTCCTGCGTCACTAGTCGTACACCTTCGTCCTCGAACCACTGCATGGTAGCCCGATGGTCGAAGCGCTTGAACAGGCGCTTCATCAGATTGTATCCTCTTGGATAAACCTGGTTCATGCTCCTCACTTCGGCAAAACTGTTGGTCAGATTGCAACGGCCACCGCCCGTGATAGCCACCTTCTGCAAAGGCTTCTGTCCGCTTTCGTATACGTCGATCTGCGAATCCGGACTGAGCCTTTTCAGGACGTTTGCGCAAAAACAACCCGCTGCGCCTGCACCAATGATTGCTGTTTTCATGCTGCAAAGATAGTATTTTTTTCATCTCCTGCCAATGATTTTCGCGGAAATATAAATTAAATAGGAGTAAAATCGTACAAATTAGATTTAAAATCGTAAAATCGATAAATATTTTACGATTCTGGAGTCCCTCTCTATCGAATATCCATATCTTTGCATCGCATTACAAGAAGAACCGAGCCGTGAGGCTCCGTGTAAGACTGACTCAAGATTTGCTTAACTATGATAGGTTTAAGGCAAGGGAAGATTCCCTTGCCTAATTTTTTATAAAAAAGTCCCTCCATAATTTGGAGTTTCAGAAAAACTTGCGTACCTTTGTGCCCGCAAAATATATAAGATGTATGCAAACCTATAAACTTTACGCCAACAACCCCAACCCGCGCATCCTGCAGGACATCGCCCAGGTCGTTCGCGATGGGGGCATTGTCATCTATCCCACCGATTCGGTGTACGCCATCGGTTGTGATGCGCTCAACCAGCGTGCTGTCGAGAAGATCTACCAGTACCGCAAGGAGGAACAGAAGAACGGACATCTCTCGATCATCTGCCGCGACATCGCCCAGGCTGCCGAATACGTGCGTATCTCCGACCGTCAGTTCAAGCTCCTTCGCAAGAACCTTCCTGGTCCCTTCACGTTCATCCTGGAGGCAGGCTCGAAGTTACCCAAGGTATTCCGCAGTCGCAACACCGTAGGGATCCGCATCCCCGACCAGTCCATCCTGCACGCCTTGCTCGAAGAACTCGACCGTCCGCTGCTTACCACCTCGCTCAAGGTACAGATGGAGGATGGCGACGAGGACAACGAGATCAGCTATATGACCGACCCGTTCCTCATCGAAGAGGCTTTCCAGAACCAGGCCGATGTGCTCATCGACGGCGGTTATGGCGAGGAGCAGCCCTCCACCGTGGTGAGTCTGCTCGAAGGCGAGCCTGAGGTGCTGCGTCAGGGCGTGGGCCAACTTGAAGAATAATGGTTTATCCGCAGAACATAGAAGACAAACTCGGATTCGGCAAGGTCCGTGATATGGTCCGGGGGGCAACGCTTTGCCCCCTGGGGGCTCGTCGTGTCGATGACATGCAATTCCTTACCGACAGGCGCGCCTTGCAGCACGAACTATCCCTGCTCGACGAGATGAAGCGTCTTATTGAGCAGGCAGCCCAGCCTCTGCCTACCGACTGCTTCTTCGACCTCACCCCTGCTCTCAAGCGTGTCCGTGTGGCGGGCACATTCATGGAGACCGACGAACTTTATGACCTGATGCGCAGCCTGCGCACCATCGAAGCCCTCGTGCGTTACCTCAATCCCAAGCCAGGCGAAGAGGTACGTACCGCCGATGCTTCGCAAGGTGGAGTAGCCGCACAGGATTTCGTCGCGCGTTTCCCGCTCCTTCACGGCATGGCACAGGGCGTGGTCACCTTCCCCGACATTGTCCGCAAGATCGACCAGACCTTGACGCCCACCGGGGAGATACGCGACAATGCCAGTCCCCAACTGGCCGAGATTCGCCGCGAGATGCAGCGCAACCTCTCGTCCATAGGTCGTCTCCTCAACGGTATCCTGCGTAATGCCCAGGCCGAGGGATATGTCGATAAGGACACCACCCCTACAATGCGCGACGGTCGTCTGGTCATCCCCATCCCGCCTTCGTCCAAGCGCCGTCTGCGCGGCATCGTTCACGACGAGTCGGCCACCGGAAAGACGCTCTATGTCGAACCTGCCGAAGTGGTGGAGGCCAACAACCGCATCCGCGAACTCGAAGGCGAGGAACGGCAGGAGATCATCCGCATCCTCTCGTCGATTGCCAACCTTATCCGTCCCGACATCGACAATCTGCTTGAGAGCTACGACTTCCTGGGCGAAATAGATTTCCTGCGTGCCAAGGTGCGTTTTGCCCACGAGATTGACGGCATCGTGCCTCGACTCTCCGAACAGAACATCACCGACTGGGTGCAGGCGCGTCATCCGCTGCTCTACCTCCGCTACAAGCAGTTGGACCGCACGGTGGTGCCCCTCGATATCCTGCTCGACCACAAGAAGCAGCGCATCGTACTCATTTCGGGCCCGAACGCTGGCGGCAAGTCGGTGTGCCTTGAGACTCTCGGCCTCGTTCAGTATATGCTCCAGCATGGCCTGCCCGTGCCCATGAAGGACAACTCCGAGGTGGCTGTCTTCGACCATATCTTCATCGACATCGGCGACGAACAAAGCATTGACAACGACCTCTCGACCTATTCGAGCCACCTGCAGAACATGAAGTTCATGCTGCGCAACGCACATGGCTATCGTCGCGCCCACGGAGAGTTCACGGGCTCGGGCGGCACCCTTGTACTCGTCGATGAGTTCGGTTCAGGCACCGAGCCGCAGATAGGCGGTGCCATAGCCCAGGCTATTCTTTCGAAACTCAATGACCTACAGGTGAACGGCGTCATCACCACCCACTTCACCAATCTGAAACTCTTTGCCGACGAGACACCCGGCATCGTCAATGGTGCCATGCTCTACGATCGTGGCGAGATGCGTCCATTGTTCCGCCTCGAAGTGGGACGACCTGGTTCCTCGTTCGCACTCGAGATTGCTCACAAGATCGGACTACCACGCGATGTGATTGACAATGCGAAGGAGATTGTGGGTTCCGACTATGTCAATATGGACAAATACCTTCAGGACATCAGCCGCGACAAGCGCTATTGGGAGCAGAAGCGTCAGAAGGTGCACCAGCAGGAGAAGGAACTCGAACAGAAGTCGCAGGAGTACGATGAGAAGACACGCGAACTGAAGACCAAGCGTCAGGAAGTGATGCAGCAGGCACGCGACGAGGCCAACCAACTTATGCAGCAGGCCAATGCACGCATCGAGAAGACCATCCGTGACATCAAGCAGGCTCAGGCCGAGAAGGAGGCGACGCGCAAGATACGCGAAGAGCACGAACGCTTCAAGCAGAAGCGTCTTCAGGAACCCAAACCCGTGGTGCCTCCCTCGGTCGTCGAACAATCGGGCGATCCGAACGCTGTCGCCGTTTCGGCTTCCGATGCGCTCCAGCCGGGCGATTATGTTCGCCTCAAGGGACAGCAGACGGTGGGAGAGGTGCTTTCGGTCAATGGTCGTCAGGTGCAGGTGGCTTTTGGCATGATCAAGTCGATGGTCGATTTCGCTCGACTCGAAAAGGTCAGCCGCAACCAACTGAAGAAGGAGCAGACCTATACCAATGGTATGGGAGCGCTGCTCAAGGACTCCGAGACACCTGTCGAAGTGATGTCGAGTCGACGTTCTTCGTTCAAGCAGCAACTCGACGTGCGTGGGATGCGTGCCGATGAGGCACTGCAGGCTGTGATGTATTATATGGACGATGCCATCCTCCTCTCGGTTAGCCAGGTGCGCATCCTCCACGGCACAGGCACCGGTGCCCTTCGTCAGGCCATCCGCCAATACCTCAGCACTCTTCCCGGCATCAAGGACTTCCACGACGAACATGTCCAGTTCGGTGGTTCCGGCATCACTGTCGTCGAATTAGACAATTAACCATTTTGTTGCAAACAATAATTGTTAATTGTTAATTATTAATTGTTAATTGAACTTTATGATTACTCGCCAAAGCATCATTGCATTATATAATAAGCAGCGCCTTGCTTTCGACGAATTACGAAAGCAGCAGGAACAGGAGATGGACGACCTCCTTCGTCAATATGCCATCGACAATGGATGTCCCCAAGTGGGCGACGTCCTGAAGGTCCATGGCATCAACCGTTGGGTGAAGGTCAAGCGCTTCTCACCTACTTTCGTAAGAGGTGGTGTCGAGTTGAGTTATTACTGCACCAATTGCCACAGCGATGGTACTCCCAACAGCAGCGATTCCCGCGAGCGTCGCTACACTTATCTCGAAGGAGTTCCCGAGTTGTTCGAAGGTCTTTATTAATGAAATCGTAGCATGTCCCCCAGCGAACGTTGGGGGACATCATTTTATAGAACCATATCCTTCAACGAACGTTGGGGGACATCCTTCCATCGAATCATGTCCCTCTGCGAACGTTGAGGGACATACCACTGTCGAAACATGTCCTTCTGCGAACGTTGGGGGACATCCTACTATCGAATCATGTCCCTCTGCGAACGTTGAGGGACATACTACCATCGAATCATGTCCTTCTACGAACGTTGGGGGACATCCTACTATCGGATCATGTCCCTCTACGAACGTTGGGGAACATGCCACTGTCGAATCATGTCCCTTTGCGAACGTTGGGGGACATCCTACCATCGAATCATGTCCCTCTGCGAACGTTGGGGGACATCCTACCATCGAAACATGTCCTTCTGCGAACGTTGGGGGACATCCTACTATCGAATCATGTCCCTCTACGAACGTTGACGTACCATTTCCTGCGGGATATTGTACGTCTGCGAACATTGACGCACAATTTCCTGCAGAATATTGTACGCCTACGAACGTTGGCGGACATGCCACGATTAGAAAAGAGGAATTACATTTTCGGATTCTTCGTCTTTTATGTCATCAAGCACTCTGTCGCGCGTCACGATGCTTTATGCTGCAGAAGCAAGCACTCCGACGGCCGACAGAATGCTTTCTACAATAGCGGAAGTACTCTGTCGCCCGTCAGAGTACTCAATCCAGCAGAAGCAAGCATTCTGTCGCCCGTCATGATGCGCTATCCAGTCGAGGCATGACCTATCCTGGCCAAGAAAGGTCATTCTCCGAACGGAGCAAGCACTCTGACGCGCGTCACGATGCTCTATTCTGTAGAAGCAAGTACTCTGTCGTCCGTCGTGATGCTTTCTCCAATTGCGGAAATACTCTGTCGGTCGTCAAAGTACTCTATTCTGCAGAAGCAAGTACTCTGTCGGTCGACATAATGCTCAATCCAACTGCGGAAGTACTCTGACGGCCGACAGAATGCTTGATTACATTTCACAAGGTCATCCTTCTCGCAAACCTGTTTTTTTTTCGTAAATTATACGTTAGGTTAGGTATGTTAGCCTAACTTTTAAACTTTTTACAAAAAAATAAAAAATACGAATAATGAATTTTTATTTTTTTAAAAATATTATAGTAGGTTAGCCTAACCTACCTAACCTAATCTATTATTTTCGCCTAAATAATGCCGAAAACGCACTATTTTATTCGTTTTCTCGTTAAAAAGTCACCCATTTTCGAAACTCCAAATAATCCATTCCTCTATTTATTTGAAAAAACAGCCTATAATTTTTGCAAACTCCATACTATATGAACTGAGTCATATAGATGGGAAGCAGAAGAGTTTCCTTGTCCTTTTTCAAATCTTTTGTATAGATCAGATAACGCCTTTCGATGATGTGAGAAAACTTTTCGCAGAATGCATCAAGGGACTTGTGGGTATTGTAACCAGAAGATTTTACCTCAATAGGATGAAGTTTGGCTCCGCGCGAAAGAAGGAAGTCAATCTCATAGTTGTGGGTTGCATCCTTTGGCCATGTGTAATAGAACAATTTATTCCCAGATGTTGCAAGCATCTGAGCCACCATATTTTCATAGACATAACCAAGATTAGTATTTAATTTGTCACTTAATAGTTTTTGATATATGACATTTTCAGTGTGGTCTTTATCCCAAAAGGCAAGAGTCACAAACAATCCGGTATCGGCACAGAAGAGTTTGAATTTTGAAATGTCTTTTGTCAACGACATGCCTACATTCGGGTCGTTTGAATGATATGCAAAGAGAGTTGTCTTGCTGTCTTCAAGATTTCTCATAAATTCAAACATCTTCTCATCGTCAACATTTCCAAGCACGGAATATGGCTTATAACGGTTATTCGTTTGACTCAACTGGGAGGGTATTTCCATGAAGAGTGTCTCCAAACGCCCCGTTGGATCAAGTTTTTGGAAATCGTCCTGATAAATCTTGATAATACCACGCTTTGCAAGATCGACCATACTCAAATTATTCGTTTCAAGATATGCGTTCACAGCCTGCGGCATTCCGCCTACCAGCATATATAGCCTAAAGTCACGCATCTTTTCGCGGTGTGCTTTATCAAGTGGAAGCCTGTTCTCAAAGAACGTATGGAGCAGAGGAACTGTAGCTTCATCCCCTAATGCCCAACGGAACTCCTCGTAATCCATTGGGTAGAGCGTGACGCGCTCCTCCTCACTGGGGAGAGTGATATTCTTCGTGTTCTTCTTGATGCTGATGAGAGAACCTGTCTCAATATAATCGTAGCGACCATCATTGACCAGATACTTGATGGCCTGACGAGCAAGGGGGCAATTTTGCACCTCGTCAAAAATGATGACGGACTTGCGTTTTTTCAAGACGACATTATACAATGCTTGCAGCTGCAGAAAGATATAATCTTTGTTCATAAGATTGCCGAACAAAGATTTCACATCGTCGGATGCCTCATTAAAGTCTATGAGAATGTACGACTCATATTCGTTCTTTGCGAAATGTTCAACTAGTGTTGATTTGCCAACACGTCGAGCACCTTCAACAAGGATAGCAGTCTTGCCATTCTGTACTCGCTTCCATTCGAGGAGACGGTCATACAATTTCCGCTTAAAAATACGTCCCATGATGAGCAGATATATTGGTATTCGTGCGCAAAAATAGGCATTATTTTTGACTTACGCAAATTTTTTTATAGGAAACCTACGAAAATACGGAAATTTTTTAGTGCAAAACCTACGAAAATACGGAAATCTTTCAATTTTTTGCATATAAGGACTTCAACACCCATGATGTTAGTATCGGCAGAATTTCAGCAAATCAGTTTGTTTATTCTTTTCATACGTTTCCATATTGATAAATCAAATCAACCTCATAAGGACACCACTTCTGCAGCATGTCCTCGCAGTACATGATGATTGCCTTGGTTCCTATCGGAAAGCGGTCGTTGGTAAGGTCGCTCGAGATGCCTGGATGATTCTCGATATATCTTGCAACCACCTGCTTGTAGTATTCAAAAAAGGGAGGTGCGTTCTGCGAGTGACGAATAAACATATCCTAGATATACTGCGAAGACACATATTTATATCGAAATTAGCAAAATGTTCGCTACAAAATTAAATAATTATGATTATTTTTGGAGATGCCATCTATAATCTTTATCTTTGCATAGGCAATAACAACATATGACCCAAACCAAATTTGTGTCACCTAGTTGTGACTTGCTTGAGAATTAGTATCTTTGCATAGGCAATAACAACCACCATCGCGTCGTCTATCATATATATATAGTTGTGACTTGCTTGAGAATTAGTATCTTTGCATAGGCAATAACAACGCTCGACGGAATGCAGTACTACGCGGCAGCGTTGTGACTTGCTTGAGAATTAGTATCTTTGCATATGCAATAACAACTCAGAAGGGGTAGGGGTTACCTCGGAAATAGTTGTGACTTGCTTGAGAATTAGTATCTTTGCATAGGCAATAACAACGATGAACCGAGTTCTTCGTGGAGCCAACCCGTTGTGACTTGCTTGAGAATTAGTATCTTTGCATAGGCAATAACAACTATGAAGAGATACGGGGATTGGGAAATTTAGTTGTGACTTGCTTGAGAATTAGTATCTTTGCATAGGCAATAACAACCGACAGCCCTGAGCAGGCCTTGGAGCTTGCGTTGTGACTTGCTTGAGAATTAGTATCTTTGCATAGGCAATAACAACCAAATTGAAGAAAGGCCATATCTGCCCACAGTTGTGACTTGCTTGAGAATTAGTATCTTTGCATAGGCAATAACAACGAGAAAAAATTTAATATTAGTTTGACAAATGTTGTGACTTGCTTGAGAATTAGTATCTTTGCATAGGCAATAACAACCGCCTACGAAATGCACCGCCTTGGCCTTGCGTTGTGACTTGCTTGAGAATTAGTATCTTTGCATAGGCAATAACAACATGCCTTCGCTGTTGAAGTGATTGATTTCCGTTGTGACTTGCTTGAGAATTAGTATCTTTGCATAGGCAATAACAACACCGCGAGAAAACTGGCAAGGAGTTCCACCGTTGTGACTTGCTTGAGAATTAGTATCTTTGCATAGGCAATAACAACTACGGCACGGCGTCAAGTTCGTGGGGTCGGGTTGTGACTTGCTTGAGAATTAGTATCTTTGCATAGGCAATAACAACAGAGAACGGCAGCGTGGCGGTAACACCATACGTTGTGACTTGCTTGAGAATTAGTATCTTTGCATAGGCAATAACAACTTAGTAGGTAACTTGTGCAAAAGCATCTTTGTTGTGACTTGCTTGAGAATTAGTATCTTTGCATAGGCAATAACAACCTTCTCGCTTTCGTTAGTCGATATGACTGCGTTGTGACTTGCTTGAGAATTAGTATCTTTGCATAGGCAATAACAACTTTTACCCAGTGCTGAAATATTGACACCATGTTGTGACTTGCTTGAGAATTAGTATCTTTGCATAGGCAATAACAACAATAAGGTGACTGGCGTTCCCGCCCTCTCGTTGTGACTTGCTTGAGAATTAGTATCTTTGCATAGGCAATAACAACTATCGCGCTCATCGAAAAGCGTGGTTGGGAGTTGTGACTTGCTTGAGAATTAGTATCTTTGCATAGGCAATAACAACTTTCAACGAGGTTCACGTATCCGTCTGCTAGTTGTGACTTGCTTGAGAATTAGTATCTTTGCATAGGCAATAACAACAGTTATGAAAAAGACATTTAAGGACATTGCGTTGTGACTTGCTTGAGAATTAGTATCTTTGCATAGGCAATAACAACTTATATTTGCGAAGGTAGCAAGGGCGCCCCGTTGTGACTTGCTTGAGAATTAGTATCTTTGCATAGGCAATAACAACCCCCGTGTGGAAGTATCTGCCGCGCATCAAGTTGTGACTTGCTTGAGAATTAGTATCTTTGCATAGGCAATAACAACTGAGTATCATCAACGAAATAGCAACATCATGTTGTGACTTGCTTGAGAATTAGTATCTTTGCATAGGCAATAACAACTAGAGTCTATATCTGTCGGACTTTCTGGGGGTTGTGACTTGCTTGAGAATTAGTATCTTTGCATAGGCAATAACAACGCAGGGAGAGATCTCACGAAAGATGTTCGTGTTGTGACTTGCTTGAGAATTAGTATCTTTGCATAGGCAATAACAACGAGGCCCATGTGGCCAATTCCAATACCGTCGTTGTGACTTGCTTGAGAATTAGTATCTTTGCATAGGCAATAACAACTTTTAAGTGGAATTAGAGGTACAAGTGATGGTTGTGACTTGCTTGAGAATTAGTATCTTTGCATAGGCAATAACAACGGTGGGCGGTCCACTGAGAGGAAAGGCGACGTTGTGACTTGCTTGAGAATTAGTATCTTTGCATAGGCAATAACAACGCAAACTTGATGATTCTTTGTGTGCTGGAGTTGTGACTTGCTTGAGAATTAGTATCTTTGCATAGGCAATAACAACCGCGAACTCACCCAGCAGCGTGACGCAGCGTTGTGACTTGCTTGAGAATTAGTATCTTTGCATAGGCAATAACAACTCATTCTGTGTAATTCGTTATAGCATAAATGGTTACAAGGATTATTAGAAAATAAAAAATTGCCTAACGAAACAAGTCGAAACTGAAATGAGATTCGGTTTCGACTTTTCTATAATAATGGTTTATTTTGTCAAGTTAAGTTGACAGTGACAGTTAAATATTCTAAAAAAGTTCTAATTGCAAACTGATGGGTTTAGGCTTTGAAATCTTTGCTCCATAGAAGATTTCAATAGCTGCAAATTGCTTGTCAGTTACACACATTATTCCAACCTGCCCCAATTCTGGCAGCATGCTCTTGATTCGCTTCTTGTGCATCTCGGCATTTTCCATGCTGGGACAGTTACGCACATAGATGGAGAATTGAAACATTGTGAAACCATCATTGAGAAGTCCCTTACGAAACTCCGTATATGCTCGCCGATTCTTTCGAGTATCGGTGGGCAGATCAAAAAAAACGAGCAACCACATAATACGATATTCACTAAAACGAGTATTCATATTGCAACTATATTTCTGGGTAATCAATCTTGCGTATTTCGCCTGTAAAGCATTTGGCCAAAGATGCCGTAGTTAAGGTAGTTGCAACCATTAAAGGGCTGCGTTTCCGATTGATCACGACATCGAGTGTCGGAATAGTCAGTAGTTTAGCTTTAATTACCTTCGTTAGTTCTTCTACTCCTGGAAACTCTTTCATCAGGTTAAGAACCAACTGGTCAACATAGGGTCGATAGGGCTCCATGATGTCATCAGCCAAGCAATAGGCATTATATCGATTCTGATGATGAATGCCCAAGGTAGGAAGAAGGCCACTTCCAACCAGAGATCGTGCTACGATTGCACGCAGGATGGCGTAACCATAATTTAGCATGTTGTTGGGATAATCCCCTTCTCGATCTCTTGTGAATTCGGGAATAGCGGAGAAAACATTTTTCCAATAATAGGCAGCAGCACGGGCTTCAAGGTTCATGGGGTCCCCGCTTCGAACATCTTTGCTCCATACCTCCATACATCCGCATTCGACCTCCGTGTTCAGCTTCAAGACTTTACCCTGATTAGCAATCTTCATGCTGACTGTCTGTTGCCAAAGTTGCTTGCGGAGTGGTTGCGACGCATCCAATTGTGCACGAAAGCGTTCGTTCTGTATAGAATTGCCAGAGAGAGGAAGAAGCAATCCTGTTGGCATGCATCTGCTGTCGCAAGTTACTACAGCACTATTGTTATCTACTAACGCCGATATCAAACCCGAAGTGATAGTGATTTGGCGATTCTCCAACACCATCATACCAATATCTTCAATCGGTATTGTACGGACAACTTCCTCCCTGGGTGCATCTTTACCTTCAAGATTATTTGACTTTTGCCTTACAACCAACTGTGCATGCTCCATGCTCAAATAAGCGGGATTAGAAAAGAATAGCGTTCTCTTGATCATAGTATTATTTTTTTAAAATGATAAGAGCCGAAGTATCCCTCGGCTCTTAAATAGTATGGTTTAGCGGATTATCTTTGTTATTTGTCCCAATCTGTTGACTTCAAGTTTCCAGCAAACGGATTTGATTATATAAATGTCAGCTGTGTTTTTACCGTTGCTAATACTCTTCTGATTCTTAGATTGCGGACTACCAATGCCATATTCATTTTGTACGATTTTATCAGTTTTGCAAAAACTAACTGCTTCATCCTTTGGCAACGCATACAATAAAGAAGCTGATCTGTGTGGTACAAAGTTAGCAGTGGTTACACTTGAATCGATGAATTTGTATATTCTTTCCTTATCTAAGGATTCAATTTCTATATTTTTATGTAACATCTCATCTTCCGTAGGCACATAAACCAAGTCGTTGGGAGATAGGAAGAACTTGAGTGTACAACCGATTTCATCCTTCTCAGGAACAGGTCCCAACCCTTGCTTGATTCGCTCAACAGCGATATTCAGCGGAATGGTGGCATAGGTGCGCTTTCCTCCTTCCGATTCGTAGATAGCGAAGAACAGATTTGTGCCACTTTGAGCCTCTGCATATTTGCGGGATTTGCTTCCAGTCTCACCTACCTGGAACTTTTCGCCCATTTTTTCAGTAACTCGAACGTTTAAAATTGGTTGATGCCTTCGTCCACCATTGAACTCGGCAATATGTTCGTTAAGTTCTGCTATGCCTTCGGGGGAGAAGGCTTCGCCAGGATTATCGCCCTTCGAGGCAAGATAGGCAAGAAGTATCTTCTGGATGCCAGTGTCGGTAATCGACAGAATTTTCTTCTTGTCAAAAGATTTATCCAACTTGTTTCTTATAGCTACCAATGGCTCGACATCGTCGGTGAAAAAATAAATTTCGATTTGCTTACCAACTCCTTCTTCTGCTAGTTGTTTCTTGATCTTCTTCTTGTCAAGACCTTGACTAAACAGATCGACAATACGATTGCGTAATTTGGTATCGACAATATTTCTAACTTCCTGAAGAGCAGCATCGATTGAGACAGACTTCTTTCGGCGAAGGTTGATATGAGCGTACATATGATCTTTATGGAGCGGCTTGCGCACCACAAACTGCTTGCCTCCCTTTTGGGCGACCTGCCGCTTGCGGCCTTCTGCATCGTAGTGCTCATAGTAGTTGGAAGCACGTGAAAGGACGCGCACTTTGTTCTTGAAGCTGATAACCACCTCCGACAATGCCTGGAAGGCATCTTGGGTGAATGTGGGCCAAGGCTTGTTGAACAAACCGCCTTTGCCAGTCAGGGTTCGTTTCAGGTCTTCGCGCTGCTCGGTCTTGTTGGCATTCATATTGGAGAGCAGATTGACGATGCTGCGTGTGGCGCATGCGATGACAAGTGCATCCATGGCGTGGTGCCTGTGGTCGATGCGCTTCTTGGAAAAGCCTTTGCGCAGTGCCAGTGGCATATCGGTCTGGAAATATCGTTTTCCGTCCTTGTTTACCCATTGTCCGAAGAGGTTAGTGCCTGTCAGATTATTGAGTCGTTCGAAACGTGGGTAAATCAACTGATTCCAAACATCGACCAAGCCCCAGTCCTTCTTCAGTCTGTCGGTGACGGAGCCTGTGCAGACGATGACGTTCTTTGAAGTCTCGAGGTCATCGTTTTCGTCGGCACGCACGATGTTGGAGAGTAATGCCTTGACGTATCGGCTGATGTAGCGGCTGTCGTTCATCTGTCGCTGGATGAATTCTTCGGGAATGTCATCGAGCAGCAAGTTGCGCTTTTTGGTTTTGAGTATCGCATAGTGGTCCTGCACGAACTGCTCATATTCCTCCTTGTTGAACACCTTGACAGTACCGCTTGTCGTGGTAATCAATTTGCCACCATTCTGGCAAATATACTCATGAGCCAGGAGATTAGTCTTGTCCTTGTTGACCTCAGCCTCGCAGATCACCTTGTTGTTGAGAGAATCATCGTAATAGCGCGCACGAGGGATGACGTGCTCAATCTGATAGGCAGGAGTGAATAGTCGAGCAAGAGGAATTACACGACCCGTGTAGGGCGAACGATAGCGCTGCTCTAGCCAAAGCTTGTAGCGAGTCAACTGGCTTACCGAGGGTTGGGCCAGTCTGGAGATTTCCTGTATTTCCTTATACTCGGGGTCGGATGGCTTGAGTTCCGTGAGTGCTCCCTCTTCGTAGATGCGCAGGATATCCTGCTGCATTGGACTATTAGGACGGACATCCTGAATGTTCGAATCGTTAAGCAATTCGGTCAGCAGCGCCCTGATGCGAAGGTTTGTATTCTCGTTTTCACGATTCCGATTGCTAATCTGTTGGCGTTTGTCGGCGGGATTCTTCATCTCTCGTCCCAGCTCGAGGTGTATCTCGTCGATATGTCCGCATTGCTGCCAAATGTCGGCCACTGTACGAAGCGTTTCGAGGATACATTGCTCCACAATCGGGTTGCGCAGCGAATGCTGCTGGAAGTCCGTAATGAAGGCATGGATGTCACTTGGTGAGGTCCATTGTTCAGCCGGTTTCTTCTCGTATAATTGTTCGCAAGCCTGCTCGGAACGAATTCCCTGACGCATCAGAGTCAGCAACTTTTTGATGGCTTTCTCCGAATAACTGCCATAATCCTTGTCGAAAGGTTTTGCCTTGCTGAAAACTTCAACAAACGAGTCGATGTCGCTAATCCGGTAACAGGAGGCAAACTTGCGAAGCGCACCCTTGAGCTCGTTTACGTCATCGATAGAATACAACAGGTGCCACAGACGATACTCAACAGCGAAGTCGTTAAGCAAGCTTGTGGCTGCACCTGCCTTCTCTAGACAACTCTTGAGCAAGGCATGTGTTTCGCCGACAGGATACTTCTTATCCTTGTCCTCCACATAGTTCCAGCGAAGCAGGTACTTTGCATCCTTGCCCTTCGGCTTCTTGATAGCCAAGAAGTCCTTGAGGAAGGAGTCCTGGTTGACGGAATCCCGCTCGTTGAGCCAATTGTAAAGGCGTTTCCATGCTTCTGCGTCGGGCAGATATTGCTCTGTCACATCCTTCTCCTCGAGTCCGCTAGTGTCGTAAATCTTCAGATTCTGCATAAAGTGGCGGATGCGGTACTCCTGGAAGTAAGGGTTGCTTTTGGCAATGCACTTGATATACTCTTTCTTCACCTCGCCCGTCTCCTTATCGACGTAGGTGTGCGATTCGAAGGGGCAGTTGGATATCAGGGACTTCTTGCTCTTGAGTGGCCGCTGGTAGAAGAGGACATCTTCGATGAGCAGATAGGCCATATCCTTCTGCTTGAGGCTGAATTGGCGTGCGCTGTTGTGGCCGTATAGGGCTTTACTGCATGCATCGAGCATGGCCTGATCCTTCAGTTCGGGATAAAACTCTGACTGCTTCTTCAGAATTGCCGTGAGCTCATCCTTGTAGAAATGGCGGTCGATGGTCTCGACGAACTTGCCTATTATCTTGCCTGATGGGTCAGTGAGCAGGTGCTGGTAGATGTAAGCTCCGATGGTCATGCCGCTTTGCTCCACGTTGTTCTCGGTGCGCACCTTGCGGAGTGTCCAGTCGTTGGCTTCGGGAGCGCGGAAGGAACGTTTGATCCCGCCATCCTTGTTGAGTTTAGGCTTGCCATGGTCATCGAGTTCGGTTGTGACGATAAATTCGCGTTTCTTGCCAATCCAGTCCTTCAGGCTGATCTGACTCTGTCGACGATAAATCATACCATTGGCCAAGTGGACATTGTACCATCGGCCCTTGCTGGATTCCTTTTCATTGGGGTCGAAATCGACATCGGTTACCACTTGTTCGATATATTCGACAATCTTGCTCTTGTCTTCGTCCTGGCTGATTTCGTCCTTGCCGCGCAACTGATAATAGCCGCGCTTTTGGTTGAAATTGAGCAGTATCCATGCCAGTTCCTCCTTGGTGATGGGTTGGAGCAATGCCTTCTGACGCAAGTAATAAAGTGTCCAGTCGTAAGGAATCTTTTTGTCATTGGCCACCATTTCGGGCTGTTTTGCCTTGAAATCGGCCAACATCTCTTCGAAGGAACTCTTGAACAGGAACGACGGCTTGCCTTGGGCATCACGCATCCAAGCGAGCTTCGGTTCTTCATCGGGGTTGATGAATTTGCCGAAGGTCTTTGTCTGTCGCGGATCCCAACCGATGGAATGATCATAATGGTCGGGAAGGAAACCAAGGATGTGCAGCACACGGAGCAGACGCTCACGACGCAAGGCGCGACGTTCATACAGACGACGCATTCCTCGCTTCTGTGTACGTGATGCCGTCTGGGTCTGGATTGGGGCTCCACCTTCGAAGGCTCCAAGAACATCCTGGGTCATCGGGATGATACGGCTTCCTAATTTAATATCACGTTGGTATGTTTTCCCCTCATCATCGGTCTGAATGAGAGCCCAGCCGATACTGTTTGTGCCTAAATCGAGGCCTAAAATGTTTTTCATTTGAAGAATTTTGAAAAAATATTTGGAAGTTATTGTTTTTTACTTTATCTTTGCACCCAGATACTAAACATATCTCAAGCAAGTCACAATAAGGATTATTCCGTTGTGAAAACATTAGGGCGGGGCAACTCGCCTTTTTTTATGTCCCTTTGTATTCGCTGCAAATATAGCACTTTTTCCCGCAATCTCCAATTAAATTGTGAAAAAAGTAACTATATGGGCATATTTTTTACATTTCCTGTCTCTTTTACGACCAAATTGGAACGAAAAAAAGCAAGCCGACACATCACAGGGAGGCTTGTTGTTTGACAAATAATAGATTGAAAAACATTCTTTATTCGTATATATTCGTGTAATTTATCGCAATATTATTGTTTTTCTATAAATAAATTTTGTAATTCGGAGTTTTAGTCCTATCTTTGCATCTTATATCAAATGGAATTCTTAAATATTGGATGAAAATGGTTAATGTAACAGCTATTATTGAAAGGGCATCGGACGGTGGATTTGCCACTTATATGCTCGAGTCCTTCGAAAAGTTTGCGGCTCACGGGTTCGGGAATACAGCCGAAGAAGCAAAGGAGGATCTCTTTGTCGCCATTGAGGAATTTAGGGAGATGTTGGGAGACGATGTTCCTCAGATGAATATCACTTTCAAGTACGATATCACAAGTTTCCTTGCAGAGTACAGAGACAAATTTGGCCTTTCTGGGCTTCAAATTATCACAGGCTTGAAACGCAAACAGCTTCAAGAATATCTGTCGGGCGAAAGACATCCATCGCTGAAGACGGTAAGAAAAATAGAGCAAGGTGTCCACGACTTTGCTTCTAAACTAATGGACTTGCAACTCGCTTACATTAGGCTTTGAGTATTTTGACATTTCGTGGATGGGCATGGCTTCGGTCATGCCCTTTTTGACCTCTCTTCCAAACTGACTCGTACCGCTGAGTCCCTATAGCGTTATTTGTCGGATTATTGCGAACGCGCGACAGAATGCTACCTACTGGATAAGGGAGCACACTGCCGCGCGTAATGATGCTAACACAAGGCTAGCATGAGATCGGTAAAAAGGATTATTCGTCAACGGGGCTGAATTCGTCCTTGCCTACACTGCAGAGAGGGCAAACCCAGTCTTCGGGGAGTTCTTCGAATGGGGTACCTGGCTCAATGCCGTTGTCGGGGTCACCTACTGCGGGATCATACTCGTAGCCGCATACGTCACATACATACTTTTTCATGATGGTGGTGTTTAATTAAAGGGTTTGTAATAAGGGGAGTAAAAGGGGAGTGAAAGGGACGTTACTTTCGTGTGATGAGAATGGTGTCAGGCAAACAATTGTTAATTGTTATTTGTTAATTGTTATTTGAACATTATAGCTGCATCACTTTTTGTTCGAAAGTTTCTTTGTCGCCCAGGGCGTTGTTTCGAACACGAGAGCGATAGTTGTAGATGGTGGTGAGGGAGTAGTTGAGGAACTTGGCAATCTTCGTGCTATCAGTTTCACCCATGCGAATGAGGGCGAAGATGCGGAGTTCGGTGGTGAGCAGTTCGCCTCGCTTGGGCATGATGGCCGCCTCGGGTTTGAGCAGCGCGTTGAACTTCTCGACGAAATTGGGATAGAGGGTGAGGAAGAGCTGGTCGAAGTCAGCATAGAACTTCTCCTGTTCCTCTTCGATGAAGTCGGTTGACTTGAGTTTCTTGGTGAGTTCGTCGATCTGTCGGCTCTGGACGAGTTTGAGCATCTGGCGTTGGATGCTCTCGATGGAGCCGAGGTAGTTGTGTGCACGGTCGAGGTAGTTCATCAGATAATCACCCTTGAGGTGGTCGGACATTTGCAGGTCCTTGTTGACTATCTGCAACTGCTGATTGGAGTTCTTGAGATCGTTGTTGGCTTGAGCGAGGAGCGCACGTGTGGCCTGGAGTTTCCGATTGAGGCGGAAGAGGGTGATGATGACCAGCGTCATGACCAGTGCGATGAGAACGAGACTGGCGATGATGAGGCGGGTGTCGCGTTTCTCGTGCTCGAGGCGGTCGTGACGCGATCCGTCGATGATGGGATAGATGGACGAAACTTCGAGCGTGCGCAGGTTTGACTTGCAGAGGTTGGCATCCTCGAGGGCACAGAACAGATAATTGTAGGCCCGATCGATGTCGCCCGAATGGAAGAGCTGGGCAGCAAGTTCGGGCAACGCCATGTATTCGGTGATGCCGGCACGAATGTCGGCGATGGCCGTGAGGATGAGATAACGAAGCTGCAGCATCGGCTGGTCGGTCTTTCCATAGGCTTCGGAGAGACGCGAGTAAGCAAATGTACGTTGCTCGGGATTGCAGTGTTCCATCAGTACGAGGAGCGAGTCGATGCAACGCTGGTAATCGCCTTCGTCGTAGTAACTGTTGGTGCGGATGATGGTACGGTTGACTTCTTCGGGCTCGTAGAGCAGGATGGAGTCGTGCCAACAACGTACCTCCTGGTGCATCTGTGGCCAAATGCTTGGCACGGTGTGCTGCGCATAATCGGCACGCCAGTCGCGAACGGCATGCTGCACATTGTAGTAGCGCAGACGGGTGGTGGCATCACACTCGCTGAGCTTGATCTGGTCGAGCATCTCGAAGGCGGTGTGATAGAGCCCCATCATGCCATAGACGCGTGCCTGGTCAATCAGACAGCGTGTCTGCAGTTGGCGATCGGTGGCAAATTCGGGCAGGCTGCGCAGCTTGTCGATGGCACTTAGGGCGCTATCGGTCTGGAAGTGCAGATAGATCTCATAGAGTTCTGAGAGCGTCTGTACGCGCTCGTTGCCTCGACGTTTGGATGCAAGATTCAACAGGCTGTCGGCTCTTGCGAACCGCAGCTGCTGATAATCCTCCTTGTGGGCGATGGCTTCGTCGAGACGTTCCAGAAGCGTGGATACCGGGAGTTGCTCTTCGTCGGTTTGCGCGTGGAGCGGGAGAAGTATCGCCCAGAAGAGGGTGATGAGGAGAGGAAGTAATTTCAAATATTTGATGGATATTTTGGGGATATTAAGGGATATTTGGGGATGTTAAGGGATATTTGGGGACGAATGTTCAATTAACAATTAACAATTAATAATTAACAATTATTGGTTCGATCCGAATTGTTCTGGCGAAAGTGATGTCCCTTAAAATCCCTTAGAATCCCTTAAAATCATTAGGTTAATCGTGGTCCTTGATGAGCCATACGGCGGCGCTGCCGATGATGAGCAGAGTGCCGGCAAGGACGAGCATATCAACCTCGGGAGCCAGAACACCAGGTGTGGTGAAGAAGACCTTGAGGATCAGGCCGCCAATGGCAGCTGCGACAATCTGCGGCACGCAGATGGTGCAGTTGAAGAGGCCGAGATACGTACCCACATGGCCACCCTTGAGCGAATTGGTGAAAATCGTGAAGGGAAGAGCCAGCATGGCAGCCCAGGCTGCACCAATGAGCAGGAACGAGGCAAAGAGTCCGTATTGGTCGTGGATGAAGTAGGTGGAGATGAAGCCGATGCCACCCATGATGAGCGAGACGGTGTAAGCCACCTTGTTGCTCTTGAAGCGTGGGATGATGGTAGCCCAGAATACCGAACCGATGGCCTGGACGGCAAAGAGGATGCCTACCCAGTTACCTGCATCCTGATACTGCTGAGAGGCTGTATCGAGGACCACGGCACCTGCTTCGGTAATCTTGGTGGGCGCATCGAAGGCACCATGTGCGACCGTACCGTTGGTATAGGTCCACATATACATGAACGCTGCCCAGCAGAAGAACTGTACGAGGCCGACGGTCCAGAAGGTGGAAGGAGCCTTCTTGAGCAGTTCGAGCATACCGGGTTCGTCCTCATGTTCCTTGGGATCGACGGGATGGTACTCGTTGTACTCCTTGGGCGGATACTCCTTCACCATGATGGAGGTGTAGATGACGCAGATGATGAGGATGGCTGCACCGATGTAGAAGGCGTACTTCACCGTGTCGGGCACGACGCCGGTGGGGGCAGTGCCTGAGATGCCGAAGGTGGCGAACAGGAAGGGGAAGAGGAAGCCGACTACCGAACCAGCGTTGCAGAGGAACGACTGGATGGAGTAGGCTGTGGTCTTCTGCTTCTCGTTGACCATATCGCCGACCATCATCTTAAAGGGCTGCATGGCCATGTTGATGGAGGTGTCGAGCAGCATGAGCATAACGGCACCGAAGACCATGGCCTGTCCTACCGACAAGCCGAGCGAGCCGGCATTGGGCAGGAAGCACATGACGAGGATGGCTACGATGGCACCGATGAACAGATAGGGGATGCGACGGCCGTAACGCGTCCAGGTGCGATCGGAATATTTGCCGACGAGGGGCTGGACAATCATACCCATGATGGGGGGCAGGAGCCAGAAGAACGAGAGAGAGTGCGGATCGGCGCCGAGTGTGGCGAAGATGCGCGAGATGTTGGCCGACTGAAGTGCGTAGGCAATCTGCACACCGAAAAAGCCGAAGCTGATGTTGATCAACTGACTGAATTTCAAGTCAGGGAGTTGCTTTGCCATAGTAATAAAAATAAAAAATCATTTATCTGTTAGCCGCGTCGATCATGCTGGCGATACGCTTGTTAAAGGCGTCGCACTTCATGAGTTCTTCGAGGGTGAGGTGCATGCGATAGCGCCAGTAGTGACGAGGATTGGCGGGGATGTTGATGCGCTCGGCATTGGCATCGGCCAGACGGAGGTTGCCGTCGATGGCGAGCCAGTCCTGGAACGGGAGGATGCAGAGCAGCGACGGACAGGTAAGATGATCGTTGACGATGCGTGCGCAGATGTCGGGTGTAGCGGTGGCCGGGCATTCGCCCTGTTCGCCAAGTTCCTCGTAGTAGTACTTGCGGGTGAGCTCTGGGTCGAGTTCCCACCATTGGCGGAGTGTTTCGGTGTCGTGGGTGCCGGTGGTGCAGACGCTGCGCTCAGGATACCAGCGAACGTGACCGAAGGTGTCCTGTGGGCTCTTTGGCATACGCTGGATTTCGAGTGAGAGGATCTGCAGCTGGTTCATTGCCCACGGTACGCAGTCGGGTACCATACCAAGGTCCTCGCCGCAGACGATCATCTGGGTGGCGTTAATGAGGGTAGGCAGCTTGAGCATGGCCTGTTCGTACCAGAATTGGTTGTGACGACGGTAGAAGTAGTCGTTGTAGAGACGGTCGAATGCCTCCTTCTCCCACCACTGCAGGCGACTGTAGGTGTAGTCGAGCTGTGCAGAGATACGCGGATGGTACATTCCCTTGGTCTTGTGGTCCTCGAGGAAGAGCACATTACTAATGAGGCTGTAGATAGTCTCCTTGAGGTCGAGATTGCGCTGCTTCTTCTTGCCCGAGAAGAATCCTTCGACCTGACGCTGGGTGGCGAACTGTGGCTTCATCTGCCAGATGTCGTCGTGCACGTGGTCGAGGAAGGTGTCCTTGACGTAGGTGACGGGGTCCTTGCCGTCGAGCCAACGTGGATCCTCTTCGTGGTAGTGGTTGAGCAGACCAAGACGCTTCTCGAGAAGGTCGTCGTTGATGAATGGCTTGACCATGAAATCCTCCTGGAAGGAAAGGCCGTAGCTCTCGATTTCGCTGGGCGACATAGGCAGAGAGGGAGCGAACTGGCCCAGGAGTCCGTGAACAGAGTGGGTCGGAATCTCCCAGATGCGGAAGAAGCCGAGGATGTGGTCGATGCGGTAGGCTGAGAAGTACTCCTGCATCTTGCGGAAGCGCTTGAGCCACCACTTGAGGCCGTCCTTAAGCATGGCATCCCAGTTGTAGGTGGGGAAGCCCCAGTTCTGACCATTGGCCGAGAATGGATCGGGTGGAGCACCTGCCGAACCGTTCATATTGAAGTAGAACGGTTCAACCCAAGCCTCGACAGAGGCGCGGCTGATGCCGATGGGGATGTCACCCTTGAGGATGACATCGTGCTCACGGGCATAGGTCGATGCATCGAGCAACTGGATGTGCAGCTGGTACTGTACATAGTAGTAGAAGCAAACCTTATGATACTCGGGGGACTTGCTGTCGGTGAGGGCATCGATCTCCTCCTTCTTATATACCTTGTACTTGGGCCACTTGCTGAAGTCGGGAGTTCCGAAGGCATCGCGGAGCACCGAGAAGGCTGCATAGGGACGCAACCACTCTTCGTTGTGCTCGAAGAAGGTCTTGAAGCCTACGGTGCGGAAGCACTTCTTTCCCTCCTGCTCGTAGATGTCGCGGATGTAGGCACGCTTGGTGTTGTTGACGCGTTCGTAGTCGATCTGCTTGAGGGCATTGAGTTCGACACGCTGTGCCTCGTAATCGGCAGCCTTCTTTTCGTCCTTGAGGGCAGGAAGCTGGCGCAGGTCGAGATACTGCGGATGGAAAGCGTAGATTGAGATGGAGTTGTAGGGATAGGAGTCGGTCCAGGTGCCGGTGATGGTGGTGTCGTTGATGGGGAGGATCTGTACGGACTTCTGATGAGTGAGTACAGCCCAGTCAATGAGACGCTTGAGGTCGCCAAAGTCACCTACGCCGAAGCTGCCTTCGCTGCGCAGGGAGAAGATGGGCATGGCTACACCAGCCACACGACGAGCGTCGCGCCAGGAGTCGTTGAGGTCGAGCTGCTTCTTGCCTGGGGCAACGTTCTCGATGACATGTGCCATGCTGTTACGTTCCTGACGAGTGCAGAAGCCGTCGCGATAGACGCCATAGCGATAGAGCAGCGGTAGGCCGCCCTTTGGCAGTTCAACGTCGGTGGAACCTTCCCAGATTTCGCCGTCGGTGGTGTCGAGGGGAACCACTTTGTCGGCAATCATCACACCGATGGACTCTCCCCATACGGTGCGGTAGTGGATTTTGAAATTGAGTTTCATGCGTATTAATGTTTTGATGTGTTTTTATTTGGGGGCCGACAAAAAATGGTCGGCGCGGAGACAAATGGGACGATGGGGGCGCGGGGTCGCGATGGCATCGCGACAGACGGGACATTATAGAGCCAGGCCGTCGTGGGCGTTGCAGGTGAAGTCGTGGCCTTGGAGGGAGCCCGAGAATGGGGCATCGCCGAAGTTGGCTATGACGATCAGCTGGTCGGAAGGCGAGGTGCGCTGGAAGGCGAAGACACCGGCGGCTTTCATTTCGGGTGTGGTGAGGTCGGTGGTGGAACCATTGACGGCAGCATCACGTTGTGCCAAGCGGAGTACTTCCTCATAACGGGTGCGGATGGCACGATATTCGGCGGGCAGTCGGGTTTCGTCCCAACCGACCTGCTTCCAGGCCTTCTGGCGTTCGAGGCCCCAGTAGTCGAAGATGGTGGTACGACCATCGGCACCTTGGAAACCTTCGGCATCCATCGATGGTTCGCCCATTTCGCCTGCGAAATAGTGCATATAGGGGTTGCCGTTGATCAGGGCGCTGACGTAGAGTGCGGGGATTGCGGCCTGCGGGTTCTTGCCGAAGAAGTCGGAGGCTATGCGCTGCTCGTCGTGGTTCTCGAGGAAGTTGAGCATATGACCGCTGACCTTGGGGTTGGTATAGGTGGGCAGCGTGAGGCATGCCTCGATGGCATCGACGGGACGACGACCCTCGACTACGCTGCGGATGGAATCGTAGAGCTCGACCTTGTCGTAGAGATAGTCGAAACCACCGGTGACGATGTAATCCTCATAGACACGGGGATTGTAGATCTCGGCGATAAAGAGCACGTCGGGATATTGCTCCTTGACACGGCCGATGCCGTAGTGCCAGAATTCGTAGGGCACCATTTCGGACATGTCGCAACGGAAGGCATCGACGCCCTTGGAGCACCAGTAGAGCAGGATGTCGCTCATCTTGACCCAAGTGGAGGGGATGGTGATGGTGCCGTCGGCATTTTCCCACGCCTTGACACGTGTGCCGTCGGCCTTGTAATCCACGCCATAGTTGAGCTTGATGGTCTCGTACCAGTCGTAGGGCGATGGGGTGACTGCGCCGAAGACGTCATTGCCTGTGACTTTGGCCGGCTTTTCGACATAGGAATCGGCATTCTTGGTGTTTTTCTTGGCCTTGGCGCTCTCATCCTTCACCTCGTTCCAGACGAGCGTCTGACCTGGGAAGTAATAGAAGTTGTTGTTGAGGTTGAAAGCCTCGTCGGTCTTGTCGCCTGCACCCAGATCCTCAATGCCCTCAGGGCAGGAGATGGAGTGGTACTCGCGGGCCACATGGTTGGGCACAAAGTCCATCACGACCTTGAGGCCGGCGTCATGGCTGCGCTTGACGAGCGCTTCAAATTCCTCGGTGCGATGGTTTACATCGTCGGCGATGTCGGCACTGACGGCATAATAGTCGCAGATGGCATAGGGCGAGCCGGCATTGCCCTTGACGACGGCAGCCGTCTGGCGAGGCAGGCCGTACTGGCTCCAGTCGGTCTTTGTAGCTTGCTGGAGGATGCCGGTGTACCAGACGTAGTTGCAGCCCAGGCGACGGATGCTCTGGAGTGCTTCGGGCGTGATGTCGCTCATGCGTCCGCATCCGTTCTGCTCGCGCGTACCATTATATATATTAGTAGTATTGTCGTTGCCGAAGACACGGACCATCATCTGATAAATGACGATCTTGCCCTGCGTCGCATCAGCATCGGCAGTCGGTGTGGGTTTTGTTGCACAACTTGTGCAAGCCAGTGCTGCTAAAAGTGCAGCAGAAAGGACGATGTTTTTCATATTTGAATGTAATACGATTATTCAATTACTCATTATGTTTTATTCTATAATATGGTATGAAGTCTGGCTCTGCATGAAATGATGACGTGTTTTTGGTTTTTTCGTCGCAAAGATAATGCGTTTTGAGAAAATTGCCAAAAAAAACACGTAATTTTTGAGAAAAAATTTGGATTTTTTAATTTTTACCTCTATCTTTGTCGCCGAAAAACAACAAAACTATCTTTACAATGAAAAAAACACGATTTGTATTAATCCTTATGTTTAGCCTATTGACACATCTTCTTGGGTCGGCGGCAGCACCGAAACTCAGCCATATGCATCCGCTCAACTGGTGGAGTGGCATGCAGAACCCTGAACTTCAGGTTCTCCTGCATGGAGATAATATCGGAGACTGCAATGTTACCCTCGCGCAAGCACAGAATGTGTCATTGATACGTGTTGAGAAGGTTACCAATCCCAACTACCTCTTCGTATATCTGGATTTGCGCTATGCTCCCTCACAGACTTTCTATTTTACTCTCACCAAGCCTGGACAGAAGAAAGCATACCTCACCCAACCTTTCGAACTGAAGGAGCGTACGGGTGAGGCTATCGTGCCTTTTGGCCCTGAGGATGTGATATACCTGCTGATGCCCGACCGTTTCATCAATGGCAATCCCAAGCTCGACAATGTGCCGGGAATGGTAGAACCCAAGGTCGATCGGGAAGCAAGAAATGACTTCGGCCGTCATGGCGGTGACCTTGCAGGCATAGGTATGGCGCTGGATTACCTTGACGAACTGGGCATCACTGCCATTTGGCCTACCCCAGTGCAGGAGAACGATGTGAGGAGTTCGTATCACGGTTATTCCATCACCGACTACTATCAGATTGACCCGCGACTGGGCAGCAATGAGGATTATCGCAAGCTTGTTGAGGATTGCCACAAGCGCGGCATCAAGATGGTGATGGACCTGGTGTTCAACCATTGCGGAGTGAACAACTTCCTCTTCAAGGACCTTCCTGCCAAGGATTGGTTCAACTTCAACTCCACCTTCGAGGCATGTGCACATCGCACCGCATCGATTGGCGATCCGCACGCCAGCCAGTGGGACCTGAAGCACACTACCGACGGATGGTTCACCGACAATATGCCCGACTGGAACCAGCGCAATCCGCTCGTGAAGGACTATCTCATCCAGAGCAGTATCTGGTGGGTGGAATATGCCAAGATCAACGGCATCCGACAGGACACCTATCCTTATTGTGACCAAGAGATGATGCGCGACTGGAACCTGGCGCTCGAACGTGAATATCCCGGTTTTGTGATTGTGGGAGAGACTTGGATCAACAGCGCCCCGAGCATTGCCTACTGGCAGAAGGATTCGAAACTCTCCGACTTGAACAGCGAGTTGCGCAGCGTGATGGACTTCCCGCTGATGCACCTGCTCAACACAGTGGTGGACGAAGAGAGCACCGATTATGATGCAGGGCTGATGAAACTCTACTACTATCTGGCTGGCGACTTCATCTATGCCGACACCAATTACCTGCTCACCTTCCTCGATAACCACGATACAAGCCGTTTCCAGACCAGCGAGGAACAGTCGAAGAACGTGGCACGCTACAAGCAGGCCCTGCTGCTGTTGCTTACGTTGCGCGGCATTCCGCAACTCTACTATGGTGACGAGATCGGCATGTTCGCCCATAAGGAGTGGGGCGACGGACGGATGCGCCAGGACCTGCCAGTGGAGGTCTTGAAGGCATCGGGTCGCAATGCGCAGCAAAGCGAATATTTCGACTTTGCCAGCAAGTTGCTGCGTTGGCGCCGCACATGCAAGGCTGTGCACCGCGGACATCTTACCCAGTTCGCCCTTCAGAACGGCTGCTATGTCTATAGCCGCAGCCTCGAAGGACAGCGCGTGACGGTGTTCGTTAACGGAACGAGTGACGACAAGGAGATAGCCTTGGAGCGCTACGAGGAGGTCCTCCCGTCGCGAACAGCCAAGGATGTGATTAGCGGAAAGTCGGTGACCTTAGGTGAGAAATTGACCTTGCCAGGACGTGGATTCCTGCTTCTAGAATTTTAAAGACGTTATATTTTTTCAAATTATTCGAAAAACATAACTAACTGAAAATAAGGTGAAAATTTGTTCAAATGCGTACGAATTATTTATATTTCTAACTTTCACACTTTCAAATAGCAGAAAAAAAGTGTACCTTTGCACCGCCAAAATCATTGCTATGCACGTATTACAATGAAATAGACGATTGACAACTATACACATTTAACACAATATTATATTAAACAAAAACCAAAAAGAACAAACACATGAAAACGAAGTTCAGCTTCCAATTCCTCGTGGCTATGGTCGCAGGAATCTTCATGTCGGTCAGTGTATTTGCCCAGGACCTCCCGGTCACTGGTACGGTCATTGACGACTTTGGAGAGCCAGTTCTTGGTGCGAATGTTGTGGTCAAAGGCACTGCCAATGGCGCAACTACCGACCTCGACGGCAACTTCTCTTTCCGTGCTCCAAAGGGCAGCACGATTGTCATCTCCTTCATCGGTTACAGGGCTCAGGAGGTAGTTTTCGATGGCTCTCCTCTCCACATCACCCTGCAGGAGGATTCCGAACTCCTCGAAGACGTGGTAGTCATCGGTTACGGTGTAGCTCGCAAGAACGACTTGACGGGCTCGGTTACCGCAATGAAACCCGATGAGAAGAACCGTGGTGTTGTTACCAATGCTCAGGACATGCTCCAAGGTAAGATCGCCGGTGTAAACGTTACCCCAGGTTCGGGTGCTCCTGGTACAGGTGCTACCATCCGTGTCCGTGGTGGTTCGTCTCTCAATGCATCGAACGACCCACTGATTGTAATCGACGGTATGGCATTGGATAACCAGGGTGTGAAGGGTCTGTCGAACGGCCTTTCGATGGTTAACCCTGCCGACATCGAGACCTTCACCGTGCTGAAGGACGCATCGGCCACCGCCATCTATGGTAGCCGTGGTTCAAACGGTGTCATCATCATTACCACCAAGAAGGGCTCAAGTGGCAAGCCGAAGGTATCCTACAGTGGCAACGTAAGCCTTAGCACCGCAGCCAACCGTGTGGATGTGATGTCGGCTGACGAGTATCGCAACTTCATCAACACCTACTACGGTGCTGATTCGGAGGCAGCCTCTCTGATGGGCAACGCTTCGACCGACTGGCAGGATGAGATCTATCAGAACGCCATCAGCCATGACCACAATGTGACCGTTACCGGTAGCTTGAAGAACCTTCCCTACCGCTTCTCGGCAGGCTATACCGACCAGGAAGGTATCTTGAAGACTTCGGCATTCAAGCGTACAACAGCCAGCTTGAACCTCAACCCCAAGTTCTTCGACAACCACCTCACCGTGACAGCCAATGCCAAGTTCATGTATGCCAATACCAACTATGCCAACACAGCAGCCGTAGGTGAGGCCGGACGTTTCGACCCCACTCAGCCCGTGCAGGCTCCTGGCTTCGAAAACTTCGGTGGCTACTTCACATGGACCGACAACGGTGCAGCCTTGAACGACCCCGCTTATCCTTTGACCAAGAACAGAAACTCGGCTTCGAACCCTGTAGCCCTCCTCAACGAGAAGGACGATGTGGCACATTCGCGCTCATGGCAGGGCAGCCTGGAACTTGACTATAAGATCCATGGCTTCGAGGACCTTCGTCTCCACATGAATTTCGCAGGTGACTACGGCAATGGTTCGCAGCACACCAACTACGCACAGTGGGGCCAGTCGAACTTCTACTATGGCAACGATGGCTATTCGGCAGAAGAGAAGTTCAACCTCACCTATTCGGCTTACGCACAGTATATGAAGGACTTCAACGAGGCCAACCACTTCGACCTCATGGTCGGCTACGAATGGAGCCACATGAAGTACTGGGGCAGCAGCGCTTATGCTGACACCCGCACTGGTGGCCAATACTCCAAGAGTCAGGGACGCTGGCTGCAGGAGTCGTACCTCGTATCGTTCTTCGGCCGTATGAACTACAACCTCCTCGACCGTTACCTCCTCACCGTGACTGTCCGTGATGACGGCTCGTCGCGCTTCAAGGACCACTGGGCACTGTTCCCATCGGTTGCCTTGGGTTGGAAGCTCAAGGATGAGGCCTTCCTGATTGACGTCGATTGGCTCTCAGAGGCCAAGGTTCGTCTCGGCTGGGGTAAGACCGGTCAGCAGGATGGCATCGGCAACTACAACTATTTCGCTTCGTATCACGTAAACAGCGACAATCGTGATGGCCGCTATCCTATCTTGGGTGTGAACGATGCAGGTCTCCTCTATCGCCCGAATGCATACAACGAGAACCTGAAGTGGGAAACCACCACTACGACCAACGTCGGTATCGACCTCGGCTTCATGCGCGACCGCTTCACGTTCAATGCCGACTGGTATTATCGTGAGACGACCGACCTGATCAACACGGCAACCGTCAGCGCTGGTACCAACTTCCGCAACCAGGTGACTTCGAACATCGGTTCGATGAAGAACACCGGTATCGAGTTGGCTGCTACCATCCGTCCTATTCAGACCAAGAACTGGCAGTGGGAAATCACCACCAACTTCACCTACAACAAGAACGAGATCACTGAGCTGACCGGCGAAAGTGCCGTTGTCAAGACCGGTGGCATTTCAGCTGGTACGGGTAATACCTGCCAGGCACATACGCCAGGCCAACCTAAGAACAGTTTCTATGTTTATCAGCAGGTGTATGATTCGAATGGTATGCCTCTCGAAGGTGTCTATGTGGATCGCAATGCCGATGGCCAGATCAATGATTCGGACCTCTACTTCTACAAGAGTCCCGATCCTCCATTCACCGCAGGCTTGAGCTCGCGTCTCAGCTATAAGAATTGGGACTTCGGATTCTCACTCCGTGCCAACTACGTCTTCAACGACACCGAGGCCGGCAAGATGAATATCGACAAGCGTTACGACAGCTCATTCAGCTACCTCCAGAACGGTACCCTCAAGGGTGTGGAGCGCAACTGGAAGACCTACGACCACGCCATCTCCGACTACTGGGTTGAGAATGCAAGCTTCCTCAAGTGCGACAACGTCACCCTGGGCTACAGCTTCAACAAGCTCTTCGGCTCTAAGATCAGCGGCCGTGTAAACGCTTCTGCTACCAACGTCTTCACCATCACCAACTACGACGGTGTGGATCCTGAAGTCTATGGCGGTATCGACAACAACATGTACCCACGTCCATTTACCGTGCAACTGGGTCTCCAACTTAACTTCTAATTTCGTATTACCACTATGAAGAAATATATTCTTTCACTTGCTTCACTTGCATTGCTGATGGGTATGAGTTCTTGCGTCAACGATTTGGATGTTACTCCAAAGGACCCAAGTACAACGATGGTGCCTGACGAGGCCGCCCTCTTTGCAAAGTGCTATGCCAACATTGGACTGGCCGGCAACACCGGTGCCAATGGCGACTGTGATATCGATGGCCTTGATGGCGGTACCACAGGTTATGTGCGTCAGCTCTGGAATGCCCAGGAACTTCCTACCGATGAGGCTATCTGCGCTTGGGGCGACCCTGGTATCCCGGCCTTCAACTACAATCAGTACGATGCCTCTCATCCTATGCTCCGTGGCTTCTACTATCGTCTCTATACGGGTATCGCCTTCTGCAACCACTATCTGAGTGTCTGCGGTGATGTCGATGCTACTCGTGCCGCTGAGGTTCGTTTCATCCGTGCCCTCAATTACTATTACTTGATGGACCTCTTCGGAAATGTGCCCTTCACCCTCGAGATTTCGGCTGAGAGCCCACAGCAGATTAGGCGTCCCGATCTTTTCGCCTGGATTGAGAACGAAGTCAAGGAGATTCTTCCCAATATGCTTGCTCCACGTGCCGTCAAGAGCAACGAACAAGGCTATGGCCGTGTTGACCAGGATGCAGCCAACCTGCTCCTCGCACGTATGTATCTGAATGCTGAGGTTTACACAGGCACTGCCCGTTGGGCCGAAGCTCAGAGTTACGCCGAGACCGTTTGCAATGGTCCTCACAAGCTCAATACCACAGGTTTGAATGGCTGGAGCGCCTACCAGATGCTCTTCATGGGCGACAATGGTGAGACCAGTGCCGCTACGGAGGCTATCTTCCCCGTACTGCAGGATGGTACCACAACCACCTCTTGGGGTACTTCACTCTTCCTCATGGCATCGACCTGGAAGTCGGACATGAACATCAATTCCGACTTCGGTACCACCGAGTTCTGGGCAGGTAACCGTGCACGTCGTCAGCTTCTCGACAAGTTCTTCCCCAATGGTGATGCTCCTAATGCTACCTATGAGGATATGGCTGCTGCTGCAGGCGATGACCGTGCCATCTTCTTTGGCGTCGATCGTGAGCTTTCGGTTTCTACTCCTACTGAATATACCAGTGGTTTTGCTTGCGCCAAGTTCCGCAACACCTATGCTTCGGGTGGCACACCCCACAACACCCAGTTCATCGATATGGACTTCTTCCTGATGCGTTCGGCCGAGGCTTATCTGATTTCTGCTGAGGCTGATGCCCGTCAGAACGGTGGTGTCACCACAGCTGCCGGTACTGCCCGTGTCAATGCGCTTCGCGAGCGTGCCAATGCTTCGACACAGACCCAGTACTCTCTTGGCCAGATTCTCGACGAGCGTGCCCGTGAGTTCTATTTCGAGGGCTATCGTCGCACCGACCTTATCCGTTTCGGTTATTATGGTGGCAGCAAGAGCAGTGAATATCTTTGGGAATGGAAGGGCGGTGCCGGTACTTCTGGCGTCAGCTTCCCCGACTACTTGAATATCTATGCTATTCCTGATGAGGATATGAATGCCAATCCGAACCTCACTCAGAATCCAGGTTATTAATTCTTCACGATTTGAACAAATATGAAAAAGATATTTTCCTATGCGATGATGCTCTTGGCTGGTAGCCTGGCATTCATCTCGTGCGACAAGGACGATGAATCGAATCCTATCCTGGTTCAACCTGCTGAGGGTTCGTTCACAGTCAATGCGCCGGTGTACGGAAATGCACAGATCGACCTCATGCGCTCCAATTCGATTGCCATGAGCTGGTCTCAACCACAGTTCACCGATCCCAGCGCTCCTGTCGTTGCAAACTATCAGGTACAGGTTTCCTCAACGGGCAACTTTACCAAGGCCTTCGACGAAATGGCTGAAGACAACACGGGTGCCGACTATTTCGCACTCGAAGAGACCTATACAGCCTGCGAGGTCAATGTTCCGGCATCGGCCATCGACAGGGCACTTGAGCTGCTCAATGGCTGGGAAAACGGCAACGCAGTATTCAATGACGGCGCCACACTCTATGCACGTGTACTGGCCTTCGTTCAGAATGCGTCTTTCACCAAGCTCGCTACTGTAGCTTCGAATGTAGTGACCTTCAATGTCCTTCCATATTACATTGAGCTCAAGGCTGCCGATCCCGACATCTGGTACCTCATTGGTGGTGATATCGGCGATGGCAAGTGGACCTCAGATATGCCTACCAGCAGCTACCCAATGCATACCGTTGCCGACTGGGAGTATGATCCCAAGACCGGTGCTGGCGTAATCACCTGGACAGGTTATCTGGCTGGCAATGGCTTCAAGCTGAAGCATACCCTCGACTCGTGGGATGAGCAGTGGGGCCAGGGCGACAGCTTCGGATCGTTTGTAAAGAACGATGGCGGTTCGGGCAACATCACCGTGCCTGAGGCTGGCTACTACACCGTAACGCTCAACACCGAGAAGGATGAGCTCACCGTCGAGAAGTATGAAGGCGAAGTTAAAGAATACACAGGTATGTGCATCTCCGGACACTTCAACGAATGGGGCGACACCGAGATGAAGCCTGTTCATACCTACGATGGCGCCATCAACCACGACTGGGTAGCCAATGTCACCATCGCTGATGGTCAGGCTATCAAGATCAAGGAAGCTGGTTCATGGGACTACAACTCGGGTGGCGATGTCCTCGAGACAGCCGATGGCAGCTATTATGGCTATGGTACCAACAATGGTGCGGACATCTTCCTTGCTCCTGGCAACTATCTTGTAATCTACAACGATATTACACGTTTCTATCGTTTCGTTCTCCAGTAATCAACCTTAATCCCAGCCTGCTCCAGCAATGGGGCAGGAAGGGACTGAAAATCCAACAAAGCAATGAAAAAGAAAATTTTATATGCCATGGTATTTGGTGCAGCAGCCATTACTGCTTGTACCGATGACTACAAGGACTGGAGTGAACCCAAGAGCGTGGCACAAGAGTCCACTGTATCCTTTGGCGATGGCAGCGTGGCAAGTGTAGGCACCATTGATTTCCGCACACTTGAGGCTGAGATGGTTCAGGTTTGCAACATCAATGCTCCCACAGCATCTGTTGAAGGCTATGCACCCCAATATAAGATTACGCTCTCAACCGAAGAGAATCTGATTGAACCTGCCACCTACGACATTACCACCGAAGGTTATATGTCGGCTCAAGAACTTCAGCGCTATGTCGAGGATTCTTACGGCAAGCGTCCCGAGGAGCGTGTGGTTAAGGGTGTCCTCTCTGTATGGGAGACCAGCTCAGCAGCAAGTATCCGTATGAGCTCGAAGGAATTTGCCATTACAGCCATTCCTGAGGCTCCCGAAATCGAGGAGACCTATTACCTCACCGGTAACTTCAACAATTGGGACAACAACAATACCGACTATGCGTTGACCAATGGTGGTGGTGACGTCTATGAGAATCCTATCTTCACCTGCACCTTTGCAGCACCTGCTGACATTACCAGCGACCTTGAGTTCAAGGTTACTCCCGCTTCGGGCGTAGGCGGTGACTGGAGCAAGTGCCTGGGTAGCGATCCCGAAAATGAGGGCAAGTTCAAGTACAACAACGAGGGTGGTAACTTCGTAGTTACTTACGTTCCCGACGCTCTCTTCTATCGTGTCACCTTCGACATGATGAACATGACCTGGGATGCCGTTGCACTGTCATTCAACGAGTACATCTACGAGATTGGCAACGAGTCGGGCTGGAGCACACCACACGCTCTCCGCAGCCCCGCATCGGATGGTGCCTACAAGGGTTACTATTACCTCGACGGCCAGTTCAAGTTCAAGCCCAATGAGAACGATTGGGATGGCGACTGGGAATGGCTCGGCGACAACCGCATCGGCCAGGGTAACGACAACTGCCCCGATCCAGGTGCAGGATTCTATGAGATCAACGTTGACCTCACCTCGATGACTTACGAACTCGTAGCCATCAACCAGATCGGCCTTATCGGCGACTTCAATTCATGGGGTGGCGATGTCGATCTCACCTACAACCGCGAAACCGGTGCTTGGGAGGTCAAGGGCGTAGAGCTCCCGAAAGGCGGCGTCAAGTTCCGTGTAAATGCCGACTGGGCAATCAACTTTGGCGGTGACGTGAACGGTCTGACCCAGGATGGCCCGAACATCAACATTCCTGCAGGTACCTATGACATCACCTTGACACTCTCTACCGAGGGTAACCACAAGGCTGTCTTCACCGAGACTTCCGGTGCTGGTGCACAGTATAGTGACTTCATCTACTATGCTGGTAGTGCCAACGGTTGGGATGCTACTGCAAGCCCAATGGCTCACGAAGGCGCTGGCGTTTATCGTGGCTGGTACTATGTACTTCCCGTCAATGAGGCAGCCGAGACTTGGGGCTTCAAGTTCGTCGATGGCTCATGGTATGGCGACGGCGGCGAAGGCAAGCTCTCGACCGAAGGTGGCAACATCAACATCGAGGAGGGCTTCTACATGCTCGTGGCTGATATGGCTAACCTCACCTACGAGGCTACACCTGCCACCATCGGCCTGATTGGTGACGCTACACCTGGTGGTTGGGATACCGACACCGAGATGAGGTTCGATACCGAACAGGGTTGCTGGATCTACACTGGCGAGCTTATCACTGGCGGGTTCAAGTTCCGTGCTAACCATGACTGGGGCTTCAACTGGGGCGGCGACCTCACCAACCTTGTGAATAACGGCAGCAACATCGAAATTGAGGCAGGAACTCATACCATCAAGTTCTGGCCTAACTGCGAAGGCAAGGCTTACGCTACCGTTGAGTAACAATTTGTGAATCTTTGAGGAGCAAGTTGCAAGCGTACTACACTTGCCTTGCTCCTCTTTTTTACCTTAATCGAATAGACAATGAAAAAAATCTTTACTTCTCTGATTCTTGCAGCCACGGCTTTGACTGCTGCCGACGCCCAGGGTTGGCCCGCCAACTATGAGGGTGTGATGCTGCAAGGGTTCTATTGGGATTCCTATTCGGCTACCAAGTGGAGCAAACTCGAATCGCAGGCCGAAGAGATCTCCAACTATTTCTCGCTTCTTTGGGTACCGCAGTCGGCTTTTACCGGAAGCAGCACCTCGATGGGCTATGATCCATTGTATTATTTCGACCAGCACTCTTCGTTCGGTACCGAGGAACAACTGCGTTCCATGATCAATACCTACAAGGAGAAAGGAACTGGCATCATTGCCGATGTGGTGGTCAATCACCGCAAGAATCTTTCCAACTGGGTGGATTTCCCTGCCGAGACCTACAAAGGTGTGACTTATCAGATGCAGAGTACCGACATCGTCCGCAACGATGATGGCGGAAAGACGTTGACTTGGGCCAACAACAATGGTTACAGCCTCTCATCCAACAACGATGAGGGCGAAGGCTGGGACGGCATGCGCGACCTCGACCACAAGTCGGAGAATGTGCAGAACTGCGTCAAGGTTTATACCAAATATCTGCTTGAGGATCTTGGTTACACCGGATTCCGCTACGATATGGTGAAGGGCTTCAATGCATCACGCGTAGGCGATTATAATGCCAATGCTGGCGTCAAGTTCTCGGTGGGCGAATATTGGGATGGCAATTCGACGAACGTGAAGAAATGGATTGATGGAACCAAGGTCAATGGTGCCATCCAGTCGGCTGCATTCGACTTCGCCTTCCGCTACACTTGCCGCGATGCTGTGAACAACAACAATTGGTCGAACCTGAAGAACAATTCGGGCATCAGCGACGTGAATTATCGTCAGTATTCGGTGACGTTCGTCGAGAATCACGACACCGAGTATCGTTCGGCAACTGCCTCACAGGATCCTATCCGCAAGGATACCGTTGCCCTCAATGCCTGGATGCTGGCCATGCCTGGCACACCTTGTGTGTTCCTGAAGCACTGGACCGACTGCAAGGAGGAAATCAAGAACATGATCGAGGTGCGTCGTCTGGTCGGCATCAACAACCAGAGCACCTACGCCGAGTGGATGTCCGGAACGGCTTACGTAGGTCGTACGGTAACGGGCACCAAGGGTACACTCCGTGTGATGTGCGGCAACTACACCTATAATGTGTCGAATACCTATCAGGAAGTCATTTCGGGCAAGAACTACAAGTACTATGTGCTGAAGTCCATCGAGGCTCCCTGGATTGGCAAGGGTTCGGGCGTCTATAATGTAGGCGAATCTGTCGACGTGCCATTGCTGGCCATTTCGGAGGATCCCAATGCCAAGCTGGTCTATACCACCGACGGTTCGGAGCCTACAGCCTCTTCTCCTTCCATTGAGAGTGGCTCGGAGCTCTCCTTCGCTGTGACCACCACGTTGAAGGTGGGCCTTTTGAGCAATGGTGTAGTGAAGAATGTACAGAGCCGCACCTATACGTTCAAGGAAGTGGAGGTGATCGATTCTCATCCTGCCACCTTGCACGTCTGCAACCAGTCAGGTTCGCTCAATCCGCTCTTTATTTATATTTGGGCTGGTCCTGACAACGAGCAGCTCAATGGCGGTTGGCCAGGTGCTCAGGCAAAGGAAACTGTCGAAGAGGGTGGACTGACCTGGTATGTACAGACCTTCGCCATCCCCAACACGGGAGACTACGCTGTCAACTTCGTATTCACCAATTCTGCTGGCAATCAGCAGTCGGAGGATGTCACGGGTATGACAAAGGATGCCTACTACATCATCAACAGCACGAAGAATGGTGGCAAGTTTACGGTAAGCGACGTCACCTCGCAGTATGCCGGTCTCCGTGGTATCACCGAGGACGATGCTGCCAAGGACAATGCCATCTACGACCTCCAGGGTCGTCGTGTAAACGAGATGAAGGCTGGCCAACTTTATATCCGTGGTGGTCAGAAGATCATGTCCCGATAAATGTCAAGAGGGGCTATAGCTAATGTAGTCACTATAGTTATTATAGTTACTATTGTCACTATAGCCCCTCATAAAAATTTATAAAGATGAAGAAAATGTATTTTCTGCCCATCGCCATGTTGCTGATGGGTATGTGGCTTCAGTTGTCTGCCAAGCCAAAGGTTGCACCAGTTGAGACGAATAACGACGTGATTCTGCATGCTTGGTGCTGGTCGTTCAACACCATTCGCGAGAACCTTGCCGACATCGCTGAGGCAGGCTACACGGTCGTGCAGACTTCACCCGCCGAGAATTGTGTCACTCAGGCCAAGGGCGACAAGGGCGGTGGTCCGCAGCTTTGGGGCCATGGTCGCTGGTATTACTATTACCAGCCTGTCGATTGGAAGATCGGCAACTACGTGGTCGGCACCCGTGAGGACCTCAAGCAGCTCTGCGAAGAGGCTGGCAAGTATGGCATTCGCATCATTGTCGATGTTTTGCCCAATCACACGGCCATCGACGACACACGCGTTAGTGATGAACTCGATGCTGCCGTTGGTGGACACGAGAACCTCTATCACGCCACGGGCTTTGATGAGATTCGCGACTACAACGATCGTCTGCAATGTACTACAGGCCAGATGGGCGGTCTGCCTGATGTCAACACTGAGAACCCCGACTTCCAGGCCTACTACCTGCAGTATTGCAACGACCTGATCAAGTGTGGTGTGCGCGGTTTCCGTTACGACACAGCCAAGCATATCGGTCTGCCCAGTGACCCGAAGGACAAGAAATCTCCGAAGAACAACTTCTGGGCAGTGGCTACCGGCCGCGAGGAAGCCAATGGCGTGCGCCTCTGCTTGCCCGAAGACAGCCTCTTCATCTATGGCGAGGTACTTCAGGACAGGAACGTCAAGGAGAAGGAATATGCCGAATATATGGGTATGACTGCTTCCGGCTTGGGTTGGGATCTTCGTTACGACCTCGAAAAAGCCAACTGGATGGGCAAGGACGTAAAGGGTTACAGCCATCCCGTCGATCCCAAGAAGCTGGTTACCTGGGTCGAGAGTCACGACACTTATTGCAACGACCACGAATCGGCTTCTCTCTCCGACCTGCAGATCCGTCTGGGTTGGGTGTTCCTCGCTGCACGTGCCAATGGTATGCCATTGTTCTACAATCGTCCTGATGGAAGCGATGGCCCTGCTGGCAACTTCTGGGGCAAGAACCTCGTGGGCATCAAGGGCAACGACAACTTCAAGCACCCGCTAGTAGTGGCTGCCAACCGTTTCCGTCATCAGATGCAGGGTCAGCCCGAAAGCATCACGTTCTCGGCCGATGGCGCTGTCACACAGGTATGCCGTGGCACCAAGGGCGCTGCCCTGATCAACATCACCAACGATGCCCAGCAGATTTCATTGGCTACCACGCTCCCCAATGGCAAGTACAAGGATGCCCTCACAGGCAAGATCTTCTCGGTCAAGAAAGGTATCATCCATGGTCAGCTCGATGCTCAGTCAGCTTACCTGCTGATAAAGAAATGACGCATTACCTAAATTGTTAATTGTTAATTATTAATTGTTAATTGTGAAACTTTCTTCAAGTTGCTTCGTTGCAGCGCTGGTCATCTTTTCAGCCTGCAACAAGCCTTTTACCATTGAGCAGATTCCGGGCAACGAACATCGTTCGAGTGTCGTCTTTGTGACAGCTCCCAATCAGGAGAACTATTTCACCGATTACTTTCCCTCGATCGATAAGTTCGATTCCATGGAAGCAGGGCCCGGTGTGACCATCAATAGTTTCACCGACAGCACATTCTTTGTCACTACTGAAGTTCCGCTCAGCATCATCGACCTTTTGTCCGAAGGTAAGAAGTTGACGCTGGTGGTCGAGGACGGCAGCCATTTCAATTCGGGCTATGCTCACCTCTACACCACGTGGACACGCGACGGCAAGGTAGGCATCGGCTTCACACAGAAACCCGAGAAGGTTGTTGCCCTTTGGCAGAACACGCTGCTTCCCGAGAAGTGTGTGACCATTGGCGACAATGAGGTTGTGGTAACGTTGCCCAAGGTGCCGGAGGGAAGTCGTGAGCGCACCTATCTGCGCGTCTATGGCGCTACTGCCGACACGCCGATGAGCGACATCCTCGTTCCTCTTCAGAACGGGAAGGTCGTTACTTCGGCCGACCAGCTCAATCGCCACGACCCCGAGACACAGATCCTCTATTCGCTGATGATCGACCGTTTCAACAACGGCAAGAACGAGAACGATTGGAAGATCGGCAATCCCAAGTTGGTGCTTCCTCAGGCCGACTATCAGGGAGGTGACATCGTGGGCATCACGCAGAAGATTCAGGAAGGCTTCTTCGACAATCTTGGCATCAACACCATCTGGGTGAGTCCTATCACGCAGAATCCTTATAGCGCATGGGGCTTGAACCAGAAGCCACGTACCCGTTTCTCGGGCTATCATGGCTATTGGCCCATCTACATCACCAAGGTCGATGAACGTTTCGGCAATGACGATGAATTGCGCGAGATGCTTCAGACGGCGCATAACCACAACATCAACGTGGTGCTCGACTACGTGGCCAACCACTTGCACATCGAGTCGCCGCTCTTCCAGGCGCATCCCGATTGGGCTACCGATTCACTCACAGCCGATGGCAAGCCGAATCTTGAGTTGTGGGATGGTGAATATCGTCTGACCACCTGGTTCGACCGTCACATCCCCAGTCTTGACCTGACGCGTCGCAACGTGGCCGACCAGCTCACCGACTCTGCACTCTATTGGGTACGCAACTTCGAGTTCGATGGCTTCCGTCACGATGCCTGCAAGCACATCCCGTTGAACTATTGGCGTGCTTTTGGCAAGAAGTTGGCCAACGATCCTCAGCTCAAGGACCGCGACATCTGGATGATTGGCGAGACCTACGGATCACCCGAACTCATCGGTTCGTACATCAAGGCAGGTATGCTCAATGCCCAGTTCGACTTCAACATCTACCACACCGCCATCGATGTGCTCGGCGAACGTGAAGGTCACTCAATGCGCGACCTTGCCCGCACCATCGAAGAGAGTGGAGCCGCCTATGGTGCTCACCATACGATGGGCAACATCTCAGGCAATCACGACAAGACACGTTTCATCAGTCTTGCTGGTGGAGCCGTCAGCTGGGACGAAGATGGCAAGGCAGCCGGTTGGACGCGTCACGTAGGCATCGGTGATTCCGTGCGAGCCTATTCCAAGGCATTGTTGCTCGAGAAACTGAACCTCACGCTGCCTGGCGTTCCCTGTATCTATCAGGGCGACGAGTTCGGACAGGAGGGAGGCAATGACCCCGACAATCGTCGCTTCATGCGTTTCAGCGGCTACAATCACTTCGAGCAGCACAACCTCGACGAGGTTCGTCGTTTCGCCCAGCAACGTCGTGAAAACATCGCCCTCCAGTTTGGCGACTATCTACCACTCTATGTCGATGACAACACGCTCGTCTATCTCCGCACCTATATGGGCGAAGGCGTGCTCGTGGCCATCAACAATGCTGGTCAAGCCGTTGATGTCGATGTCACCATCCCCGCTGGCCTGAAGGGCGCAGGCGACAGGAAACTCCACATCGAGGCAAATGATGTCGTTTGCGAGTCGCTGTAAAAATCTTGATTTATAATTATTTTATCCATATCTTCAGTTTTTCGTTCGAAAATTTGGAGATATGGATTTTTCGTTGTATCTTTGCCACGAAAAACAACATTAAATCCTTACTATTATGGCAAAACGAAATACCAAAGGCACAGACAAACTGGTAGCAAGAATAACCGAATGGTTCAAGGCACATCCGAAGGACTCCTATAATTATCTACAGATATCTCAGGAATTGGGCATCTTTGGCCGTAGCAATCGCACGGATGTCTATGACCTGCTCGTCGAACTTCAGCATCAAGGCTTCCTTCGTGAGGTCAGTCCGGGTCGTTATGGCCTGGCCGATCGTCAGACACAGGCCGAATTGATAGGTGTGTTCGAGCGTCGTCACAACGGTATGCACATAGTGCGCATCGAAGGCAATGACGTTCCATTCGTCGTGTATGATGGCGACGATATGCAGGCCCTCACGGGCGATAAGGTTCGCATCCAGAAGATCTTGGGACATCGTACGCGCATCGGAGGGCCACAGGCTCGTGTCGTCGAGGTCATTGAGCGCGTCAAGCATCGCTACGTAGGCGTGCTCCAGAAGACGTCCAAATATGCCTTTGTCACGCCCGACAACCGTTCGCTCGACAAGGACATCTATATCCCCAACGAGTTGCTGGGCAAGGCCCACAATGGCGACAAGGTGGTGGTCGATTTCGAACGCTGGCCCGCTTTCTCGAAGAATCCCGTCGGACGTATTGCTGACGTCCTGGGCAAGGAAGGCGACAACAACACCGAGATGCACGCCATCCTCGCCGAATATGGCCTGCCTTACAAATATCCCGAGAACGTCGTAAAGGCAGCCGAGCGCATCCAGGATGGTTGCACCCCCGAAGAGATTGCCAAGCGTCTCGACTATCGTCAGGTCACGACCTTCACCATCGACCCTGCCGATGCGAAGGATTTCGACGACGCCTTGTCAATCAAGAAACTGAAGAATGGAATCTGGGAAGTGGGCGTCCACATTGCCGATGTCACTTTCTATGTGCATCCCGACTCCATCATCAACAAGGAGGCATATAACCGCGCCACGTCCATCTATCTGGTCGATCGTACCATTCCTATGCTTCCCGAGAAGCTCTGCAACAACCTCTGCTCATTGCGTCCCGGCGAGGACAAGCTATGCTTCAGCGTGATCTTCGAGATGGATGACGATGCCAATGTGCTGCGTCATGAGATTGTCCGCACGGTGACACGTTCCGATCGTCGCTTCAACTACGAGGAGGCACAGGAAATCATCGAGACCGGGAAGGGTGACTTTGCCCCCGAGATGCTCCAGCTCGACCGTCTGGCCAAGCAGTTGCGTGCCCGTCGTTTTGCCGAGGGTGCCATCGGATTCGAACGTGAGGAGGTGAAGTTCGTGCTCGACGAGAAGGGCAAGCCCACCGATGTGTATTTCAAGGTGTCGAAGGATGCCAACAAGCTCATCGAGGAATTCATGCTCCTGGCCAACCGCACGGTAGCCGAGGCCATCGGCAAGGACGTGCGTCCGCAGCGCATCAACGGCAAGATGCAGAAGAAGGCCAAGTCGTTCGTCTATCGTATCCACGACCAGCCTTCGCAGGAGAAACTCGAAAGCCTGGCAACCCTTGCTGCTCGCTTTGGCCACAATGTGAAGAGCATCTTCAGTGGCAAGAAGTCGGATGTCGTCGATCATTCGAAGAACAAGCAGATCAGCCAGGGCATCAACCAGCTGATGAAGGAAATCCACAACCGTCCGGAGGAGAACATGCTCTCCACGCTTGCCATCCGTACGCAGGCCAAGGCTGTCTATTCCACCGAGAACATCGGACACTATGGCCTGGCTTTCGACTTCTATACCCACTTCACTTCGCCCATCCGTCGTTATCCCGACTGCATGGTGCATCGTCTGCTCGACCGTTATCTCTTCCAGAAAGGTCGCTCCATGGTGCGCGAGATGCTCGAGGAGGAGTGCAAGCATTGCAGCGAGATGGAGCAGCTGGCTGTCCAGGCCGAACGTTCATCCATCAAGTACAAGCAGGCCGAATTCCTGCAGGATCGCATGGGCCAGGTGTTCGAAGGTGTCATCAGCGGAGTGAGCGAATGGGGCATCTACGTCGAACTCAAGGAGAACCTCTGCGAAGGCCTGATTTCGGTGCGCGATTTGCGTGACGACCATTACATCTACGACGAACGCAACTTCTGTCTCATCGGTCGTCGCACCCACCGTCGCTTCACCTTGGGCGACACGCTCAAGGTTACGGTTGCCAACGTCAACCTCGACCGCAAGACCATCGACTTCGCATTGGTGGAAAAGACGCGTTAAGCGCCTTGTTCCTATCGATAACTAAAACAGCCAGGATAGTACCTATTGTATCTGTCCTGGCTGTTTGCTTTTTTATTCCTTAGACTATTTCACGTCAATCCTTACCGTTTGTGGCTTCTCATTTGCCAGCCTTTTGAGTTCGCTGGTCATCACGCTGAGTGAGGCGCAGTCGCCTTTGCTCCATCCGCTGCCCATGTAGTAGGTGAAGGTTTCGCCCGGCTTGTATTTGGCGATGCCCAGCAGGTGGCCTTGTTCGAGGGCTGTGCGGGTGAGGGTGGGTACGTATGCACCGATCAGGACACGTCCAGGGTCACGCCCTGGCTGGTCGGTGGGGTCGGAATAGGCGATGTACTTGTTGCCCTGGTCCAGACGAACGCTGTCCTCGTCACCATGGAAGGCGATGCCCACGGCAATCTCGTGCGGTTGCGTTGCACCCTCATACTCCACGTTGATGATGTTGAAGCGCGAGCCTTTCTGCGTGATGATGGTACGGTGTTCGATGACGGTGTCACCAGCCACAAAGGTAGTATCGTAGTCCAGCCGGACGGCACCCAGCAGAGGACCGTTGGCAAGTATCTTGTGCGTTTTCCAGGCCCATGGGAAGACGATGCCGCCTTCGTCGTTCAAGAGGGCAGCCGTGCCACCTCCCAAGGTCGGACCCACGGCATAGCAGTCCATACCCTTGCCATGATCCTCGTGGAAACTGCCTGCATGTCCGATGCTGTCGGCCAGGTGATGCTCGCCCAAGGCATGGAGGCTGTCGCGTATAGCCCAGCCGCGCAATGCCGTCAGCATACGTTCGTCGCAGAGCATCTCCTTGGTGTTCTTGCACCAGATGTCGTAGCCGAAGGCACGTTCGTTGGTAGCCTGCAGTTCCGGACCATAGGCACGCCATATCGATGACTCGTTCTCCCAGCAGAGGTCATCCTTGCGCTGGGGATAATGCTTGATGAAGACGGCGCTGGGGACGGTCAGCACAGGATCAGATGCTTTGCGCACCGACACGAAGTAGGAACTCTCTCCATTGGCCAAAGTATTTGTCTCGAAGAGGAGCAGGTCTTCGTTACCGTTGTTGAAGATTTGTGTAGGCACGAGTTTGCCCATCTCGTCGGTCAGCTTGATGGATGTGCCCTCCTTCACGCCAAGGCTGTCGAGCACGGCCTTCAGCGGCACGCCTTCAATCACGCCCGCGATGTCGCGGTCGGTCGGATTAGTCACCACGATGGTCACGTCGTGTCCATTCTTCTGTTGGCACGCGCTGATCACGGCCAGCGCCATTGCCAGGATGATAAATATTCTTTTCATTTTTGTCGGTATTTCGGTATTTCGGGATTCGTTCTTTCGGAATTCCGGTATTCCGGTATTCCGTTATTCCGGAATTCCGAAAACCTTTCGAACCCCTCGAACCCTTCGAACCCTTCGAACCTTTCGAACCTTTCGAACCTCCCTTAGTCTTCCATCAGCTTGCGATAGCGACTGCGCTTAGGCTCTTCGATGCCGAGGCGCTTGGCCTTGTTGATCTCGTAATCGGTGTAGGAGCCCTCGAAGAAGAACACTTCGCCATTGCCCTCGAAGGCGAGGATGTGGGTGCAGATGCGGTCGAGGAACCAGCGGTCGTGGCTGATGACTACCGCACAGCCTGCGAAAGCCTCCAGGCCTTCCTCCAGAGCACGCAGGGTATTGACGTCGATGTCGTTGGTCGGCTCGTCGAGCAGGAGCACGTTGCCCTCCTCCTTCAGCGCCATTGCCAGGTGCAGACGATTGCGTTCGCCACCCGAAAGCACGCCGCAGAGTTTGTTCTGGTCGGCACCATTGAAGTTGAAGCGGCTCAGATAAGCGTGAACATTGACGTCGCGACCGCCCATGCGGATCAGGTCGTTGCCACCGCTCACCACGTCGTAGATCGACTTGTCGGCCTCGATGTCCTTGTGCTGCTGATCCACGTAGGCAAGTTTCACGGTCTCGCCCTCGGTGAAGGTGCCGCTGTCGGGTTTCTCCAAGCCCATGATGAGGCGGAAGAGGGTTGTCTTGCCCGCACCGTTGGGGCCGATGACGCCCACGATGCCGTTGGGAGGCAGCATGAAGTTGAGGTCCTTGAAGAGCACCTTGTCGCCGAAAGCCTTGGCCACATGCACGGCTTCGAGCACCTTGTTGCCCAGACGTGGACCATTCGGGATGAAGATCTCGAGCTTCTCCTCGCGTTCCTTCTGCTCCTCGTTGAGCATCTTGTCGTAGGAGTTGAGTCGGGCCTTGCCCTTGGCCTGACGAGCCTTGGGTGCCATGCGCACCCATTCGAGCTCACGCTCCAACGTCTTGCGACGCTTCGAGGCGGTCTTCTCTTCCTGGGCCATGCGCTTGGTCTTCTGGTCGAGCCAGCTCGAATAGTTGCCCTTCCACGGGATGCCTTCGCCGCGGTCGAGTTCGAGGATCCACTCCGAAACGTCGTCGAGGAAGTAGCGGTCGTGGGTGACGGCAATCACCGTACCCTCGTATTGCTGCAGGTGCTGTTCCAGCCAGTCGATGCTCTCGGCATCGAGGTGGTTGGTGGGCTCGTCGAGCAGGAGCACGTCGGGTTTCTTCAGTAGGAGGCGGCAGAGGGCCACGCGGCGACGTTCGCCACCCGACAGGTTCTTCACCGACCAGTCACCGGGAGGGCAGTTGAGGGCAGCCATGGCACGATCGAGCTTCGAATCGATGTTCCAGGCATCGGTCGAGTCGATGATGTCCTGCAGTTCTGCCTGGCAGTTGATGAGCTGGTCCATCTTGTCGGGGTCCTCCAGGTATTCCGGTTCGGCAAACTTCAAGTTCACCTCGTCATACTCCTTCAGCGCGTCGTAGATGTATTGCACGCCCTCCATGATGTTCTCCTTCACGGTCTTTGTCTCGTCAAGTTTGGGGTCCTGCTCCAGATAGCCCACGCTGTAGCCCGGGCTCCACACCACTTCGCCCTGGCTGGGCTGGATGATGCCGGCGATGATCTTCATCAGCGTCGATTTACCGGCGCCGTTCAGACCAATGATGCCAATCTTCGCTCCGTAGTAGAACGAGATGTAGATGTTCTTGAGTACCTGCTTCTGCGTCTGTTGTATCGTGTGTGAGACACCAACCATCGAGAAGATTATCTTTTTATCATCGACTGTTGCCATAATTATTATTTATTTAAGGTGGTGAAAATGTTTGCTGCAAAGATATATGATTTTTTTTACAACTCCAAATAATTTCATTTGTTTTTTGCTTTTGGACATAAAAAACATCAGTCATGCAATAAACAGCCGATTTGTTCGTTTTATAAATATGAGTAACAACACATTGAAATGTCTCTTTGTTGTAATCCTTCCGCTAATCGTAGGACAGTTGTTTGTGTCCTGCAAGCAGGGGAATCCTGAGGTCGGCGCCTCGCTTGACCGCATCGAGCAGGTGGTGCAGCAGCGTCCCGATTCTGCTCTCATCGAACTGGTTCACCTCGACAGTCTGCTGGACGTGGGTGCTGTAAGCATTGAAGGCGATCGGCAGATGGCGCGCTATGCCCTGCTCAAGACGCAGACGCATGATAAGAACTGGATTGACGACACCAACGACAGTCTCATCCTCCGTGCCGTCCGCTACTACGATGAGCATGGAAGCA
>Ga0310691_10000577_pt1 | contig 66221 bp, 43 predicted proteins | sample 176DNAGHGlowgp2_FD_203887 | JGI IMG/M metagenome (GOLD analysis project Ga0310691, IMG submission 203887) | Sheep rumen microbial communities from Palmerston North, Manawatu-Wanganui, New Zealand - 1766 DNA GHGlow gp2 (v2) (version 2) | ecosystem: Host-associated > Mammals > Digestive system >...
ACAGGAAACTTGCTTTCTTTGTCGCTAAAATCAATGACAGACCTAGAGAAAAACTTGACTTCGATTCCCCTAAATCGAGTTTCTTCAAATTTTTTAACTAATATTGCACTTGCTTCTTGACTCTAGGATTAAACTGCTTCAAGGAATTAACGGAGGAAAATGTTAGAATCAGACCTTTTTCCATCATTTTTTTTGTAGTATACGAGCATTTAAATAATTTGAATTACATTCCAAAAACGTCTATATTCCTGAAAAATCACGCATTTCACTCTTGTTTTTCTGCTTTTCTATCCAGTTTTCATGACATTTCTATCCAACTATAAATCAAACGTATATATAAGACACGTTACAATCACTGCTTGATATTGTTACATCTGTCATCCATGAAAAAATGTTCATCTACATTGTTTGATATTGAAATTTCGCGCTATCTTTACTTTTGCCATTACTTTTGCAAACAGAACAATTCACAAAAACGCATGAATATGAAAACACGTATTTCATTTACTATTATTGCCTCTTTCATATGTGGAGTTATGTTTGCAGGTACATTTATCGCAGACAACGGTGTGTCGCACTCTACCGATGACCTGAAAAAACTGGTCTTTTCAAACGGTAAGGTTGATACATATTTCACTGATGGCAGTATGACAAGCTATGATTTCTCTTCTCTCCAGCGTATATATTATACTGAAGTCGAGGAACATGAACCAACAGCGGTTGAAGATGTTGCTGATAATGGCATACTTCTCTACCCTAACCCTGCCGTTGAATACATCTGTATAAACGGTGTACCTACAGATGCGAACATCTCCGTCTTCAATATTAATGGCTTGCTCATTTCTAATATGAAAGCTGACGGTAATGTTTTGAGCATCAACGTAGCTAATTACAAATCAGGCATCTACTTCGTCAGAATCAATTCTGAGGTTGTAAAGTTTATAAAAAAATAAAATCTAACACACTATGAATAACAAACATTTTCTTTTCTGCTTGGCTCTTGCCTCTGGTTTTTCAGCCACAATGGCAGACAGTTTTAACGTCTTCATGAAAGATGGACGTGTTGTAGAGTACACTACTGATATTGTCGACAGTGTAGTCTTTGTTAAGGCTGGCGAGACGATAGCCCCTGTCACTCCCGTCATTCCTTCTGATACTGCGGATGTTACTCCGTCAGTGCCTACTACTCCCGGTGTGGTTGCGACACAAGGAGACATCAAGATTCTTACAACTGGCGGTTGGTTTGAATCTTGCTTCGCAACTTGGTCGGCTTACTCTGGAGCGTCTAAATATAAGGTTTCTGTTAAAAAAACATTTGATAATCAATATATTCAGATCGACGACGCGTTGATCCGCAACTATGGCAACTTCTTCCGTGCTGACGCTCTTGGTTTGGCTGCTGGAGATTACAATCTAAGTGTAGTTGCTGTAGATGCAAATGGAAAGGAGATATGCAAGCCATCTGTGTCGAAGATTTCGGTAAAGGCTCACGATCGTAGTGGTTTTGCATTCTCTAATGGCAATGTGCCAGGAGCTTATAATATGGATGGCACTTTGAAGAAAGACGCCATTGTGCTCTATATGACGGAGAAGACAAAAGATAAAGTGTCGGCAGACATTGTCACTTCAAGCAACGGGACAACAACATCAGCTCAAGGAATCCAGAATATCCTTACATTGTACAAAAAAGGTTATGATGCTCGCCCACTCTGCATCCGCATTGTCGGAAATGTGAGCGATCCTGCAATAACAGACAAGGGTGATATTTTACTCGACCTTGGAGGCACAAAACAGAAGTGCGCAGGTGTCACTATCGAAGGTGTTGGAGAGGATGCCGTAGCCAACGGTTGGGGTGTGAGAATCAAAAATGCCAAACTGGTGGAGGTCCGTAACATCGGAACTATGAATTGCGACTCAGGTGAAGGAGACAATATTGGTTTGCAGCAGTCTTGCGAATATGTGTGGGTCCACAACTGTGATTTCTTCTACGGAGATGCCGGAAGCGATGCTGATCAGGTGAAAGGAGACGGTGCGTTAGACTGTAAGAAGTCGACATACATAACATTCTCATACAACCATTTCTTTGACAACGGCAAATGTAACCTTCTTGGTTTGAGTGAGGGCACGACCGATGGTCTTTACATCACCTACCATCATAATTGGTACGACCACTCGGACAGCCGTCATCCACGTGTACGCTACTATTCGGCTCACGTCTACAACAACTACTATGACGGAATCGCAAAATATGGAATCGGCTCAACACTTGGCTCAAGCATTTTCTCTGAGAACAACTATTTCCGCTCTTGCAAATTCCCTATGCTGACTTCTATGCAGGGTTCTGATCTTTATGCGGAAGACAACAAGAGCAGTAAAGACAATGGCACATTCAGTGGCGAAGCTGGAGGAACAATAAAGTCGTTCGGAAATAAGTTTGAGGGTAAGGTGACCTATGTTTCCTACAACAATACGATTTCTGCTTTGAAGGGAGGTAAGGACACTCGTGGAATTAATGGAAAGAGTGATTTTGATTTCTATGAGGCTTCATCACGTAATGAGAAAGTGCCATCATCCGTCACTTCCCTTTCTGGTGGAAACACTTACAACAACTTCGACACAAACTCCTCTGTTATGTATACTTACACTCCTGACTCTGCTGAACAGGCTGTAGAAAATGTGAAGGCTTTTGCAGGTCGTCAGAACGGTGGTGATTTCAAATGGACATTCACGACTGATGAAGATGAAAGTTATGCTGTGAACGCTGCTTTGAAGAGTGCGTTGACTAACTATAAGACTTTGTTGAAGAATATTCAGGGAGAGTGATGTTAAATGCTGAATTATAAATGCACAATGCAAAATTTAATTGATATGAAACGATTAATTAGAAACATATTGATAGCTGTCTGTCTATCGTGGTCGACTTTTGCGATGTCTGCACCAGAGATTAAAGTGAATGGTGAGGTAATCTCATCGTCTCCTTCAGAAATTAAAATCAATGGGGATATTGTGAATGTGACTTTCACAGACGGCTCTACCCTTTCATTCGACATGGATGATATCGTGGTGAATTTCAACACTATCACTGATGCTTCGGCTCTTCAAAACTGTTTGTTTGGAATCAAAACTATTGTTGGCAATCAATTAGTTTTAACTGGTGTTGAAGCAGGAAAGAGACTATCGATTTTATCTGTATCCGGCATTTCCGTCTACTCATGCCATACAGAGTCAAACGAAACAAGAATAGACATTTCTAATCTTTCATCGGGCGTATATTTGCTCAATGTTGATGGAAAAGTTGTAAAATTCATTAAAAAATAAGGCGTATGAAAAAGATAATTTCAGTTTTATCAATGTGGGCAATCATGCTCACATCCGTTGACGCGCAGAACAAGGTGAAGGTGTCGATGGACAATGGCGCGGCAGAAATCTATTCATCGTCTTCAGTAGAGTCGATTGATTTTGGCAACGACAATAATTTTAGTATCTCGTTCAATAATGGAGACGAGAAAAGAAGTTACAATGGCAATGCCACTCAGATCAGTTTTATCAAACAAACATCTATTCAGGAAGGCGGTGTGAAGATCGTTTTAGCCGACGGATGGTTTGAGTCTGGATTTGTGATATGGGAACCGTCTTCAGATGCATCCGATTATTCCGTCTACTATAAAGAAATCGGAGGAAAATATACGAAGATAGATTCTGAGCTTGTCAGAAAATCAGGTTCGCAATTCAGAGCCGACATTCTTGGACTGAAGAAGGGAGACTATCAATTTAAGGTTGTCCCTCTAATCGGAGGCAAGGAGACGGAAGAAAAAGCCTCAGAAACGGACATTGTAACAGTTGGGGCTTTCGACCGCAGCGGATATGCTCACTTTAATTATACAGAGGGGGTCGGAGCTTATAAAGATGACGGTACACTTAAAGATGACGCGATTGTTGTCTATGTCACTGAGGAGAACAAAGACAATGTGACTATCCCCGGTTACGAAAGTGTCGGAAAAGGAATTGGTTGGATTTTGAACAACAACCAATATTCAAGCTCATCCAGCAACACTTACACAGCAGACGCATCAAAGAAAGGTATTTTTGCAGTGACCAAGGATCATCCTGTGGTGATTCGTTTCATTGGAAAAGTGACAAGTCCGGAAGGATTGACTGCCTACAACTCAACTGACAATGGAGGAAGTGTTGGTGACAATGGTCATTTGGCAAGAATGAAAAACGCTCAAAATCTGACACTAGAAGGCGTTGGCGACGATGCCCAAATCTATGGTTGGGGATTCCATTTCATCTGTTCTGACAACAAATATGGTAAAAGTTTTGAGGCAAGAAACCTGCTTTTTGACGCATATCCTGAAGATGCTATCGGAATGGAGGGAAATCAGGCATCGTCAAATGTGACTTCAGATTTGAGTGCATCGGTTGAGAGATGTTGGGTACACCACTGTTCGTTCAAGCAGGGTTATTGCGCCAATCCTGCTGAGAGTGACAAGAAGGAAGGAGACGGTTCTTGCGATTTCAAACGAGGCCAATATTTCACTTTAAGCTACTGCTATTTTGAGTACGGACACAAAACAAATCTGATCGGATCAAGTGACGCATCGTTGCAATTCAACATCACTTTCCATCACAATATCTGGAAAAATTGCGCATCACGTGTGCCACTTCTTCGTAACGCCAATTTCCACTTCTACAACAACTATGTGTTTGGAGACATGACAGACTCGAAAGCCAGTCTGAGCTATATCGCGTCTTGCCGAGCAAACTCATACAGATTTTCAGAGCACAACTATTTTGACGGATGCAAAAATGTCTGTGAGACCACATCTGGTGGAGTTTCCAAAAGTTATGGAGATCTATATTACGCATGTATAGGCACCAACAATGCCGTGATTGCAAAGACAAGGGAAGAAGCAGTGTCAAACAAATGTCAGTTTCAGGCCAGAAACATTGATTTTAGCAAGTTTGACACCGACGCCACTCTATTTTACTATGATGCTTCAAAGAAACAGACCAAAGCATACATCACTGATGCTGTGACTGCACGTAAGGAGTGTCTGATGTATTCGGGCGTGATGAAGCAAAAGAAAGTCACAAACACATCTATGAACGTCAACAATGTGAATGGAGCTATTGATATGAGCAGTTGTAAATATGACGCTACAATGGGCACAACAGGCAGTGGCATCACATTCACCAACTATAAATCTGGCAAATTCAAAGGACAGGGCATCACATTCCGTATTGATAGAAGTTGCAAGGTGACTGTGACAGCAGGATCCGACTCATACGGTGGTCCATATTTGATGTGTGCGGACGGCACTAAAATTGGACAGTTGAGCGGAACATCTTCCTACAATATTGGGGCTGGCACATATTTCATCTGTTCTGGATCAAAAGACAAAGAAAGTTCGGTCTCTGCTCTATCATTTATATGCGTGGATGATTCAGAAGTTTCCAACAAAGTTGATTCAAACAGTGGAAATGACGAAACTTCAAACGGAACCCAGAACAATGACGGAAATGGTAATGGAAACGGAGATAATTTCATTAATCCGGATATAGACCTCACGTCTGACCAAACTCTGACATTCGACAACGGGACTACTGACAATAGTGGATTTTTCACCGTCTCCGCCAATATAAAGAGTGGAATAGCATCCAAGACATATAATGGTGTCACTTATACGTCCGCAATCAAAATGGAGAGCAGCACTTCAGTGATATTCACGACGTCTGCCTCCAAAACACTCTACATAATCACTGACACTGCTAACGGGAAAGTTAAGGTAGACGGTACAAGTGTGACAGCAGACTCCTATGGTGTGGTTTCTGTGGATTTGACAGCAGGCAGCCACTCGATCACTAAGGCAGATTCACTTAATGTCTACAGCTTAATAATAAAATAAGCAGCATAATCATTTTTTTTTCTTACTTTTGCATAACTTTGTATTAAGAAATAAAGCAATGAAAAGTAATTCGTCAAAGCATTATACAATATTCACTCCATTCAAAACCATGTGTTTTATTCCAGATCACTATTCTGTGGTTTTGGATAATGCAGAAGATTTGGCAGAACAAGGCAACAAAATAGATCTGGTTTACTGTGACGGAAAAGCCATACGAAATTGCATTTATAATTGCTATGGCGACAAAAAAGTGTGTAAGGCTTGTGTAAGTTACCAGCACTACTTTCATAGACATATTACACATAAAGACGAAATCAAAGCCATACCTATTTCTAAATTTTTCAAGCCAGAAATGATAGACTTTGATCAATTTACCAAGAGTCTAAAATACAACACCATTGAGGATATCAAAGAGATAACCCACAAAGGAGCGCATATTGGTCTTGCTGCGGTTTCTTCTTATCTTACATTAAGCAGAAACCTTTATCCCCTAATTGATGATGAGTTCAGAGAATTCATGAACAGATATCTTTTCATGAGTGCAAGGACAACAGATTTGGTGGATGAAGTTATCAACCAACTACATCCAGATTCTGTTTCGTGCTTTAACGGCAGATTAATTTGCAATCGTCCAATTGTTGATTTGTGTATCAACAAAGGTATGCAATTCCAAACATATGAGGTTGGCTACAATGAGGAAAACAGGATCAACAAGAAGATTTTCTACAACAATCTGCCACACGATCCAGATGTCAACACTCTAATGATTAACGAATTGTGGGAATCAGAAGGAAAAAGTAAAGAAGAACGAATTGCAACTGCAAAACGTTTTTTTGAAAAGAGAAGGAACGCTATCGTCAGCGGAGATAAGGTAGCATACACTAAAAATCAAAGTATAGGTCTGCTACCTGAAGATTGGGACAAATCTAAAATCAACATCTCAATTTTCAACAGTTCAGAGGATGAATTCGCATCTCTTGGAGAAAAATTTGCCAAACTTTCTCTTTTCCCGAATCAAATTACAGGAATCAAATATATTTTTGAAAAATTCAAGGACAACGATGAGATTCATTTTTATCTAAGAATCCATCCTAACTTGACACATGTGAAATACAAATACCACAAAAATTTATACGAATTAAACAAGTATAAGAATGTAACAATCATTCCGGCTGATTCAAAAATCAGCACTTACACGTTGATTGACAATTCAGACAAAATTGTCGTATTCGGTTCATCTGTTGGATTCGAAGCCGCATACGCCAACAAGCCAGTCATTTTGTTGGGATGCACTATGTACCGTGATTTAGGAATTTGTCATGTGGCACACACAACTGATGAATTGGACAAATACATCCTAGATAAAAATTTGAAGCCTTTGGACAATCTTGGTGCTTTGAAATACGCTTACTTCCTTGTAAATTCAGAGTTTCCACTACCAAAGTATTTTGCAGATCACAAAAAATCGACAAAGAAAATTTTCGGCAAAAAGTTTATTCTTACAAGAAGTATCATCTCAAATTCTTCTTTGTCTCCATACATCAGTTACTTATATCAAATTATTGGCAAATATCTTTGGTCAAAATCAAAGTGCGAATATCCGACAAAAGAGAGAGAATAATCTATCATAATGCATTACAAAACAGGGGAATGTCAAGCTTGACACTCCCCTGTTTTTATCATGATGCTAAATTTTATCGTCTTTCAATCTCTTCAAAAGTTTGAGCGACCAAATACAGTTGAGTAGGATTATTTAATGAAAGCTCGATTGCTTTGTTTACTGCAGTCTCTGCCCTATTGTAAATCACAACTGAATTCTCGTCGCGGACATAATAATCCCAAGCTGAATCACCGTTTTCCATCACCGGTTTGTTTGTTATGATCTGGAAACCTTCCTTCTGACAATAGAAAGGGGAATGGCCATCATTGAAATTATCGTTGAAGAAGATAATCTTACCGTTGCGCACCACACAATATCTCTTCAAAACCGACAACACATAGGCATCTTTGAACGACGAATTAGGATCGACCCTATCATACTCATCGTATGAGCAAAGATAGGAGAACGATTGTGACGCAAAGAAATAATTCTTGTCAGACATCTCGAAAAGATCAATCTTCGACGATGGATAATTATAATACGTAAGTCCAGCGAAATTCGTTTTTGAATCAGATGAAGCCATTTCGCTTGGCACTCTGCTTGTGAAACGAGAGGAATTGTCTTTCTTCATCACCACATCAGTGTTGTTCTCATTCACATCTCTATTTTGATTTTGAGTCTTTCCTGTAGTGTTTTTGATAAGTTCATTGATCAGATTGTTGAATGCGCCAATGCTTGAATCAGCCAAATCCTTGAATGACATCAAGTTGCCGACGTTTGACAAAATTTTGTTCAACAACTCAGGATTCTTGTTATCCAATTCCTCAAACAACTTTCTGTTGTCTGCGTGTAGTTCTTCCTTATTCATAGCAATTATATTTAATTGGTTTTATAGCGTAAATATACAATTAAATTGATTCTTATATATGCGACGGTGCAATTTTAACCTTTATTTAAGATTTAGTATATTTATTTAACAAAACCGATGTCAAGAATCAAATTTTATTCTTCTTCTGCCAATAGACACATCCCAAAACAATCAAAACAGTGAAAATCAAAGCTCCTATCAACACTGATAGCGGGATTTCTCTGTTCATTATGACGACTTTTGGAGTAGCAGTAATCACTTTCGACGGTACTGTGTCAATTGCAACAGCCACTGTATCTATTTTAGAGGCTGATGACACAACAGGAACAGGGATCAAACTTGGATCTAACATCATGGGGAAACCATCAAATATTGGGATTTCACTAATCGCGTCGTCAGCCAACATATCCGCTATATCTTTTGGAATTTTCAAAAAGCAAAATTCTGTTATAAGTGTTGTGTCCTGACATTGCCATCCTTTAAATATATCTTTAATTGACATACGATATCTGCCAGCAGGAAAATATCTCATATGTTTGATATCGTTGAAACGTTCCCAATCAAACACATAAGGATAGTCTCGAGGATCAGAAACTCTCACATCAAACGACAATGTATCATTTGGCTCATCCAATTGTTCGATAGAAATCATTCCAACGTTGTTATATGCGTCTATAGTAGAATCCTTTGGAAAAAATTTACTTATGTTTATATCTTCACTCCAAAAGCCCGCATTAAGAGAATCTCTAAACTCATCAAACTTCTCTTTTGTTGTTAATTTTCCGATTGTACCATTATACATATATGGTCCATAGGCATCTTGTGGAAGTGTAAATTCCAGAGTGGCATTTTGCCAATCTGTGATTGCACATGACGTAAATCGATCTTTATCCATCATTGCCTTTAGATTATTCCAAGATGCGGACGCTTTTATATCCTTTAATTTCACAGATTGTAGTTCTTTGTATTCTGGTAGAGAAAGTTGTCCATGGGCTTCCCATTCACTCATTCCAAAATCAAAATGAAACTTTTCTCCTTTATGTGGTTTATAATCTTTTTTATATCCAACTCCATAGCGTTTCACACCAGTACCCCAATCTTCCCAATTTTCCAAACTAAAATAATTTAATTCAGAACTCATTTCACCGTCAAAAACGAAAGCCATAAACGACTTGATGTTACCTTTCCATGTTCCACCAGTAGAAATGTCGTAAGAACAACCAAATTGATTGCAGCCAAAAGACTCAATACTATATTTTGCAACCACCTTTGAATATGAGTTAGGTAAAAAAGTCAAATTATGATGAAAATGAAAATTCATATAAATAGTGGAGTCAGAACTTTTCACACTACTCTCTATACCTACATTCAATATATCAACGGGAGTGCCGTCTTGTACTATATTACAATTTGGAACATAATCATCTAAACTAAAATTTAATGAATCAATATATTTAGAGTACTTTTCTCCGCTCATTACACGTAATTCTTTATCATGTTTTAGAGCTAATTGATATACACGATCATTAAAATTTATGTAACCATCATCACTTTTTATTTCATCACAATCAAAAGTGTCTTTAGGTCCAAGTAAGAGACGTAATGTAGATTCGGATCGAGAAGCCCACAAATAATTTTCCTTATTTATTTCTTTATTAACTGTATAAATAAAATTAACATTAATTGGGAATGCACAATCAACAGTTACAGTATCATCCGTTGTATTCTTGAATACAAAAATCGCAGTAATACTGTCCTGATTACATAACATCAACTCCTTTTCCAAGGCTATCTTATCATTAGACTCATTAGTATAGATATGCCCATAAGACCATGATTCAACATCATTACAAACTCCGTCGTCTGCCATAAGAGAGAATATGACAGATATCTGTATAAATAGAAAGAAAAGTATTCGCTTCATAGTATAGTCCTGATTTTGGATGCAAAGATAATCGTATTTTATGGCATCATCTATTTTATTTGAAATTAAAATAAAAAAAAGCCTACAATAATGGATTTGTCTTACGACGCCACCAATACTGTAGGCTAATATTTATAAGATTGACCGTCTTTATGGTCTTATATCACACTTACGCTTTTACGACCTTGACATTTACCTTGTAATCATCAAAATCAAGCTCTGTTGCTCCACTAATTGAATCCACAAGTTTAACCTCATTTGCCAAAACCTGTGAAGCGATATACTGTGCGAAATGCTCAACAGCCACATTGATTTCTGCCTTCTTCTCAATCTCAACAATGATTTTGTCTGTGATCTCGAATCCTGAAGACTTACGGATGTTCTGGATTCTGTTGACAAACTCACGTGCGATACCCTCTTCCTTCAACTCATCTGTGATTGTGACATCTAGAGCAATTGTGATCTGACCATTGTTGGCAACCAACCATCCTGGAATATCCTCTGAAAGAATCTCCACGTCGCCCTTCTCTACAACTACAGACGCACCTGCGACATCAAGTGTATACTGTCCGTTCTTCTCCAACTCAGCGATCTGCTCCTGAGAGAACTCTGTAAGCATCTGAGCCACAGTCTTCATGTTCTTGCCACACTTAGGTCCAAGTTTCTTGAAATCTGGTTTGATTCTCTTAACAAGGATTCCAGAAGCATCTGTCACGAAGTTGATTGCCTTGACGTTAACTTCGTTCATAATCAAATCCTTCACGGCCTCTATGTTCTCCTGCTCATTTTCAGAAAGAATAGGAACCATGATCTGAGTCAGTGGCTGACGCACCTTGATATTCTCTTTCTTACGAAGAGCCAGTGTCATTGAAGAGATATCCTGAGCAAGCTGCATTCTCTCCTCAAGTGTCTTGTTGATCAAATTTTCATCTGCCGACGGGAATTTCGCCAAGTGAACACTCTCACTCTTGTCTTTTCCTGTCGCTGCGTTAAGATCAAGGAATACACGGTCTGCGTAGAATGGTGAAATAGGAGCCATCAATCTCGACACTGTCTCAAGACATGTGTAAAGTGTCTGATATGCAGAAAGTTTATCCTTTGTCATCTCTCCACCCCAGAATCTCTTACGGCAAAGACGCACATACCAGTTACTCAAGTTATCACAAACGAATGTAGAGATTGCACGACCTGCCTTTGTTGGCTCGTAGTCGGAATATGCAGCGTCTACATCCTTCACCAATGTGTTCAAAAGTGAGATGATCCAACGGTCGATCTCCTGACGCTCGTTCATCGGAACCTCTGCCTGAGAGTAGTCGAATCCATCAACATTCGCATATAGAGCGAAGAATGAGTATGTATTGTAAAGAGTACCGAAGAACTTTCTTCTGACCTCATCAACACCCTCCTCATCAAAACGAAGGTTGTCCCAAGGCGACGCGTTTGTGATCATATACCAACGAAGTGGGTCTGAACCGTATTTTTCGATAGCACCGAACGGATCAACAGCATTACCTAAACGCTTACTCATCTTGTTTCCGTTCTTGTCGAGCACAAGTCCGTTAGAGATAACAGCCTTAAATGCGACGCTGTCCTTCACCATTGTTGAGATTGCGTGAAGTGTGAAGAACCAACCACGAGTCTGGTCAACACCCTCAGCGATGAAGTTTGCTGGATAGAACTCTCCGTTGTCTACAACATCCTTATTCTCAAATGGATAGTGCATCTGGGCGAATGGCATGGCACCTGAATCAAACCATACGTCGATAAGGTCAGTCTCTCTCTTCATCGGTTTGCCACTCTCGCTGACAAGGATAATATTGTCAACGTATGGACGGTGAAGATCTATATTCTTAGGATCATAATTCTCTTTTGAATAGTCGCCAACTTTGAAGTTAGGCCATGGATTAGACTTCATGAATCCAGCCTTGACTGACTTGTCTATCTCTGCCATCAACTCCTCAAGCGAACCGATACATTTCTCTTCAGCACCGTCTTCAGTTCTCCAAATAGGAAGAGGAGTTCCCCAATATCTTGAACGAGACAAGTTCCAGTCGTTCAAATTCTCAAGCCACTTTCCAAAACGGCCTGTACCAGTTGATTCTGGCTTCCAAAGAATTGTCTTGTTCAGCTCGATCATTCTCTCTCTTGCTGCAGTCGACTTGATGAACCAGCTATCTAGCGGATAGTAAAGCACAGGCTTGTCTGTTCTCCAGCAGTGAGGATAATTGTGGACATGTTTCTCAATCTTGAATGCCTTGTTTGTAGCCTTCATAAGCATACAGATTGAGACGTCGAGGCTCTCATCCTTGTCTGTCAAGTTCTTGTCGTATGCGTTCTTCACGAAACGACCCTCGAACTGTTTATATTCTTCTACATTGATATGAGTCTTGACATATTCATCGTCAAGATCAGAAAGAAGGTAGAACTTACCTGTCAAATCAACAGATGGACGAAGATTTCCGTTCTTGTCGATCAACTGAAGTGGCGGGATTCCTGCAGCTTTCGCCACTTTGGCATCATCAGCACCAAATGTAGGAGCGATATGTACGATACCAGTACCGTCTTCAGTAGTGACATAATCACCAGGAATCACACGGAATGCCTGATCAGCATTCTCAGGAGTGATCCAAGGAAGAAGCTGCTCATACTTCATACCCACAAGGTCAGTACCCTTATATTCAGCTACAACCTTGAATGGAACTAGTTTATCTCCTGGCTTATAATCCTCAAATGCTATATCAGCAGCTTTCGGATTGAAATGAGCGTTAAGCAATGCCTTAGCGCACACATAAGTTGCTGGCTCACCTGTGTATGGATTGAAACTCTGTACTGCAACATACTCAATCTTCGGACCAACGCAAAGAGCTGTGTTGGATGATAGAGTCCAAGGAGTAGTCGTCCAAGCCAAGAAGTATGGAGTGCCATGCTGAGTCATCTCTGGCTTAGGATCTAACATCTTAAACTGAGCGACTACAGTGGTGTCCTTCACGTCGCGATAGCAACCAGGCTGATTCAACTCATGAGAAGAAAGACCTGTACCTGCTGCTGGCGAGTATGGCTGAATAGTGTATCCTTTGTATAGATAGCCCTTCTTGTAAAGGTCTTTCAAAAGATACCATAGAGTCTCTATATACTTGTTGTCGTATGTGATGTATGGGTTTTCGAGATCCACCCAATAACCCATCTTATGAGTAAGGTCAGTCCACTCTTTTGTGAACTTCATCACATTTGTACGGCAAGCCTTATTGTAGTCATCCACTGAGATCTTCTTGCCTATATCCTCCTTAGTGATGCCAAGCTCTTTCTCTACACCAAGTTCCACAGGAAGTCCGTGAGTATCCCATCCAGCCTTACGCTTTACATGGAATCCCTTCATAGTCTTGTATCTGCAGAAAATATCCTTGATTGAACGTGCCATTACATGGTGAATACCTGGCATACCGTTTGCTGAAGGCGGACCTTCAAAAAACACGAAAGTTGGATTGCCCTCTCTCTCAGAGATACTCTTATGGAAAAGGTCTTTAGCATCCCAATCCTTTAGCACCTCCTTGTTTACATCCGAGAGGTTAAAATTCGAATACTCAGTAAATTTCTTACCCATTATTTAAAATGTATTTCTTATTTTCATGAAAATCTGCCCAACATCAAACTGATAGGCATCGCAAAATTACAAAAAAAATGTATTGTACAGCATTTATATTCGCTAAAAAGTAAATAAAGTCGTATCTTCGCAGTATATAAAGTCCAAAATAAGACTCATACATTGTAGAGCATTGAATTTTGAGGATTGTTAAGGGCGGAACGCCTTAACCCCTTTCTCCTACGCGAGCTCGTAGGGCAAACGATAAAAAAGAAGTTGGGTTAGGCTACATGTATCAATTGCCATAATAGTTCAATAAAATGAGAATAGATATTTTGTCGTGCGTGCCAGAGCTTCTTGAAAGTCCGTTGCAGCATTCGATTATAAAGAGGGCGAGAGAAAAGGGTTTGGTGGATATCCAAATCCACAATATCCGTGACTATACGCTCAACAAGCATCTGAAGGTCGACGACGAGGCATACGGATACTCTGCTGGTATGGTGATGCAGATCGAGCCAATCGACAGACTTATCACACATCTTAAAGAGCAGAGAGAATATGACGAGGTGATATACACCAGTCCCGACGGTGAGACGTTCAACCAGAAGATTGCCAACGAGTTGTCTCTATACAACAACATCATAATCCTTTGTGGCCACTACAAAGGTATCGACCACCGTATACGTGAGCATCTCATCACACGCGAGATTTCAGTCGGTGATTTCGTGTTGACGGGAGGTGAACTCGCGTCGCTGATCATGACTGACGCTGTCGTCCGTCTGCTTCCAGGAGCAATGAGTGATTTGGAGAGTGCTTTGACAGACTGTTTCCAGGATGACCTTTTGGCTCCACCTGTCTACACACGTCCTGCGGAATATAAAGGATGGAAAGTGCCTGATGTCTTATTGTCTGGCAACGAAAAAGTCATCCGTGAATGGGAATACGAGCAGAGTCTGGAAAGGACAAAAAAACTAAGACCAGATCTTTTGAAAGAATAACATATCGGTAGAGACGGGGCTCTCCCCGTCTTTACAAATTTCATTCTATCTCATTATCCTATTATGTCGGCCAATAAAACTACTATCAAAAAATGGATAAAGAGAATAGCGATTATATTCACAATCTGCCTATTCATAATTTGTATACTCATTATCATTGGTATAATAGGATTTTTTGTATATGCGGTGATGGAGCGTTAATGTTAGATACTCATTTGTAGTCGAAGGAAAATCCAACTACATATAAATGAAGATAATTGTCAAATCAAAAATCTAATTATTCTTAGTCATGAATAAAACTACTATCAAGAAGTTGTTAAAAATATTGGGGAGAATCCTCATAATCGGCTTCATAATTTTCACTGGACTAACAATAACTATGATTCATGTGTTTGAAGTAGGCTGTATTCAGATACCTGAAAAACCTGCAAACATACCTCAATCTGCTGTTTGGACGGGAGAGTGTGAGACAGGACATTGGGTAAATCTTGTTGAAATCCATGATGGTAAATATCATTTTATGCTTTATGATGTCTCGAATGGAGCGTTAATGTTAGATGCAGACTTCGTTTTCGAGGGAAAATCCAACTGCATTATAAATGAAGACAATTGGCAAAATCAAATACTTAGTTATAAAGTGGAAGCCGATTGGATAAATATAAAAGGAGGAAAACTAAAACTTGTATTACCTGCATACGGAGGAGAATACTGGGATAAAGACAAGGGAGCCTTCATTTGGGATAACGACAATATTGAATAACAGGGAGGTACGGACGTAAGTGTGAAAATATTATCACCTGACTATACAAGACAAGACGTTAATCATTAAAATCAACTATCATGAGCAATGGAACAAGACTTGAGCAAAATAATAATGAGCCAAACCAACATGTCGGTGGAGACCTTTATCAAAACCTATCCAGAAGAGAAATGGCAGATCTTGACAGAGGCGACATACGAGTGCTTGAAAAAGAGGTTCACGATCAACCGTATGGAGATTCAGAGAATGTCCAGACTACTCTTGAGCAAACCAGAGCGGAGCAGGTAGAGACGAAAAGATTGTTTGATATAGCCAAAGGAAATGGTCTGTTTATCGACAGAGAGACAATCGATAAGTTTGGCGACAAACTTTGCACCAAAACTGGCGAATGCGAGATTTTCTACAATGAAAAAGAATCTCTTATTTATAAGGTGAAGGATCCGTTTGCCAAATGGGTGATTAAAGAGCTCCACGCTGAAGATGCCATCTACGAGCATATCGTCCACAATCTTCTGTTTCCAAACACTCGTTATAAATTCATCGGCATTGCTGAAGACGAGGGGAATCTTCGAATCGTGTTGACGCAGCCTTTCATTTCGTCTACCAATGCCCACCCCACAGACGAAGAAATCATATATCATCTGAAGACGTTGGGGTTGGAGCCAGACGGTCCTTATTTTTACGGCAACGAATATGTCACTGTCACAGACATCGGCACAGCCAGCGATAATGTGTTGAAAGGAGACGACGGGGAACTATACTTCATTGATCCGATCATCAAACTAAAGAAACCAGCAAAGGAAGTCATTGAATTTCTGATAAACTTCACACCAAAAGAAGAGCCATTGTCTTGGTGGAAATCATTGCTGAAACGTTTCTCTCGTTGACTATACATAAAAAGAGCAATCAAAAACAACATAAACATAAAAAACAGCTGTTTCTAAAATTAGAGTCAGCCTATTTCCTCAGGTTTTATTCCGCCACATAACTCAATTCTACTCTCATGAAAAAATTCAAAACTGCCATATTTTATTTTACATTTATCGCATTGATTCTAAAAGTCATTGCTTTGCGTGTATTTTCCATGTTGGATTTTGAATACGCTTTCTTACTAATCTCTGCTGTCATAGCTATACTTTGTTTCCTGATATACAAACTTTACTATAAACGCACAGAAGAATCAGACCCGTTTTTCAGTTCCTTGAAGTTGTTTATAATATCTTGGATAATCAGTTTCGTAACTATTATACTCGTACTAGGTCTAATTCAATATTAGGAATCGATTTAACGTTAGAGATGAATTGTTATTATATTTAGTTTCTGTTTTCTCCGTTTGGGAGTTTTCCCACACAAACTTGTTTGTGGTTTTTCCAAGTGTCAGATTTTACAGCTGACACTGTTTTCTGTTTGCTCATTATTATTGCGGGCAGGTTTGAAACCTACCCCTACGATCATGGGATTGAGAGGATCGTTAAGGGCGGGACGCCCTAACTCCTCCTTTCAAGTGCGAGCCGTAGGCGAGCACATAAAAAAATCACCGTCACATTTACCGACAATTATGAATTGTGAATTACGCATTATGAATTAAACTATCTTCTCATCAACGTGAAATGTCCTTCATATTGCTTATCAATCTCTGGAATATCAAGAATATACCAATAGTCTGTAGACGGTAGTCTTCTGCCATTATACTCCCCACTCCATCCGTCAGTATTACCCTTTTCCTTAAAAAGCAACTTGCCAAAACGGTCGTAAATATACAAAGTTGAATTCGGATAATTTTCTATATTCTTGACTTGCCAGTTTTCATCACCTTGATAAAAATAAATAGGAAATTCCGGTTCAACAAATGGGACTTGGAACAGATACGACGACGAGCATCCCAAACTGTTTGAAACCTCCACATTATAAAATTTACCACATACCGTGTTTTCTATGAGATTAGAAACTGTCTTTTCTTCTCCATTATGATAGTCAAAATAAAGTGTCTCGTTTGTATTCTCCACAATCATTTGGTATGTATGGTTTCCAATCTCCTCATGAGACAAAATACGTGGTACTGGGACAACTGTAACCATTCCAGATACCACTTCCTTACATACGCCATTATATGCGGCCACATTGTAAGATATAGTTGATTCAGGAGTGATATCAACAAACGCTCCATTTCTATTAGCAGCATTGTCATCATCAAATGTCCACTCAATTTTGTCATAAGAATTTTCAGTGACAGCCTCCAAATGGGCAGCGTCTCCCTCACATATTGAAACATCTTCCACACTCAAACCGACTGGCTGTGTCACTTCAATCTCTTGTTCACTTCCGTTTTCCCCACAACCTAATTTTGAAATGGCCGACACTCGATATGTTGTATTATCAGAAGGAGACACGACGATTTCGGAAACTCCTTCGTCTACTTTACTAAACTGTGATTCATTCTCTCCTTTGCTTTCCCATACGATTCCTTCTGTATATGGATAGTTTGTTGTCAATGTGACATCTTCTCCTTTACAGATATTTGATTCTGACGCTGTAAACTCAACATTTTTCACATACTCTACATCTACCACAAATTTTTTAGAAAATTCAGGACAAACATTTGATTTAGCCCAAAACTCATAAGTAGTGGTCTCGGTAGGCACATCTTCTGCAAACAACTCATTTTTGGCAAAATTCTCATTTTCATTTTTCTTCCATCCATAAGATGTACAATTCTCAGAAATAGAAGCGTCAAGCAAAACAATTGTTCCTTCACACACTTCTGTAGGAACATTTTTCAACGAAACTGACACCGGTTCTTCAACAAACAAAGACACTTCATTAGAGACTGCACTTTGACAAGCCAATTCATCAGAAGATTCAACTATAAATGTAGCTGATTTAGTAGCTGTTATGTTTACCACATCTCCAGACTCTGCCATTTCAGAGAATTGAGATTCTCCATCAATCTTCTGTTTCCAAACCAACTTAGGAGCATTAGCGACATTCACTGACAAAGCGACTGAAGTATTTTCACACACTTCTGTATCACTGATACTCAACGAAAGTTCAGCTTTCTTCTCCACTTTTACACTCACCTCCTTCTCAATAGCAGGACATTTATCGCCTGTAATAGTGAATTTATATGTCGCATCCTCTGTTGGAATATCAGTAGTAGACAAATCAGCGTCAGTAATCAATTCATTGCCTCGCTCCCATTTGAATGAGTTTGTCGACGAGATGTTGGCATCAGCTATCAAATCCACTTTCTCGCCTTCACAGATGATTGCTGGCAGTTGTTGCAGCGTCACTTCCGCTATCTTCTCCACTTTTACACTCACCTCTTTCTCAATTGCAGGACATTTATCTCCATATACTGTGAATTTATATGTGTCATCCTCAGTTGGAATTACAGAAATCTTTAGATCCGCATCACCTAGAAGCTGACCTTTTCCATCCTCCCACTTAAATGTGTTGGCAGACGTGAGTTTGGCATCAGCTATCAAATCTATCTCTTCACCTACACAAACTACCGATGGCTGTGGTTGCTGCAACGTCACCTCTGCTTTCTTCTCCACCTTTACACTCACATCTTTTTCAATAGCCGGGCATTTTTCTCCAGTAATTGTGAATTTATAAGTGGCATCCTCTGTTGGATTATCAATAGTAGACAAATCAGCATCAGTAATCAATTCATTGCCTCGCTCCCATTTGAATCTGTTTGTCGACGAGATGTTGGCATCAGCTATCAAATCCACTTTCTCTCCTTCACAAATGATTGCCGGCAGAGGTTGAAGTGTCACTTCCGCTATCTTCTCCACTTTTACGCTTACCTCTTTTTCAATTGCTGGACATTTTTCTCCAGTAATTGTGAATTTATAAGTGGCATCCTCTGTTGGAATATCTGTCGTCTTCAAACCAATATCTGTAAGCAAATCGTTGCCTTTCTCCCATTTGAATGTGTTGGCAGACGTGAGTTTGGCATCGGCAACCAAATCCACATCTGTTCCTTCACAGATGACTGCTGGCAATGGTTCCAACGTCACCTCTGCTTTCTTCTCCACTTTTACACTCACCTCCTTCTCAATAGCCGGGCATTTATCTCCAGTAATTGTGAATTTATATGTGGCGTCTTCAGTTGGAATATCCGAAGTAGACAAATCAGCATCACTGATCAGGTCGTTGCTCTTCTCCCATTTGAATGCGTTAGTCGACGTGAGTTTGGCATCAGCTATCAAATCCACTTTCTCTCCTTCACAGATGATTGCTGGCAATGGTTGCAGCGTCACATCAGCCATACTCTCAACTTCTACAATCATTTTGTCTTCTATATCTGGACATGCATCTCCTAAAATCGTAAATTTATATGTGGCATTTTCTTCAGGAATATCAGTTGTGACCAAATCAACATCACTTAGCAAGCTGCCATTTTTCTCCCATTTGTATGCGTTTGACGATGGCAGTTGGACATTAGCCACCAAGTCTATTTTTTCACCTTTACAAACAACTGCTGGCAGTGGTTGCAGCGTCATTTCCGCTTTTTTCTCTACATCAACACCTAATATATATTCTATAGTTGGACATAAATCACCCTCAACAATAAACTTATAAAACGTATTTTCATGTGGAATATCAGACGTGATCAAATCAGTATTATTGAAAAGCACTCCATCTTTCTCCCATTTGAAAGTGTTGAAAGGTGCAAACTTGGCTTCGGCTATCAAATCCACCTTCTCTCCTTCACAGATTACCGCTGGCAAAGGTTGCAGCGTCACATCTGCTTCCTTCTCAACAATAAAATTAGCATAGACTTCATTAGATGTACAAACACCATCCGTAGCATAGAATACTACAGTTTTATCTTCGGTAATATTAGAAACAAGATGCTGTAGTTCTGTTGTTGGTACTCCATCCCAAAAAAAAGTTATTGGAGAAAGTGTTCTCGTCTTAACATCTGGAGTAAATGTGACATCAGTGCCTTCACAAATATCGATATCACCAATCGGTTCAAACCTAAATATAGGTATCATCGTCAATTCAAATATAATTGAGTCTGATACACACTTCCCATTTTTAGCCAAAAACAAATATGAAGTAGTATCCTTCGGATTAGGAAGTCTAATACTCTCTCCATTTTCTCCTGCAATTAATGTCCAAGTGTTTGCTCCTTTTGCCTTACTATACCATTCAATATCAATTGATTTTGTCTGATTAGTTTGACGGACTTTCCATTCTACAACATCCTCACTATCCTCACAAATTAATTTATTCTGGTCCGATAAAACTTCAAATTCCGGTTTCTCACATGACTTCAAACATTCAATTGAAACAGTATTTGTAATAAAGTAATCTTTATCACAATTGTCAGGGGTTCCATTTTTTGCCACCTGAAGTAATGTGTTTTCATTAGCCGCCAAAATCACACGGAAATAAGTCAAGCCATCAAAATCATCAGTAAACTGGAAATCACTACCTGTAAACGGAAGATCTGTCCATGTAGTTTCATCGTAGGAATACTGCCACAAAAAATAAAACTTAGAGTAATTAACATCCCATTCATCAGCCATCAAACTGACAAAATGGTCTATATTCTCACAGTCGTATTGAGGTTGATTTGTTATTGTTATATCATTATCTATTCCAAGATATGCGACGGGAGGGTTTTTAATTTCCATTTGTGAAATAATATTGGAAATTGAAAAATAGTCACATCCGTCATCTGGAGTTCCATTTTTAGCAATATATTCGGCTTTAGACTGTGCTTCTGAGTCATCCGAACCACCAGTGATAATCAGTCTATATACTTCATTACCTGTCGTTGGAAGATCTCGTTGTAAATATGTTTTTTCAATACCGCTTTCTCCAGATATATTTGTCCATGTATATCCGTCATCAGTAGAATATTGCCATAGGAAATAGACACTCTTATATATATTCTTCCATGAGTCCAATGCTTCAAGATTGTTTACCGAATATGTAGGCACACATGATGAATTAGTCATACTAGTCTCTATCTCAATTATCGGAGGAATGATTTCTTCGTCATCATAACGCTGCAAAGTGATATCATCAAGAGCAAAGTCGTTTCCGTTACCACCAGGTTGATAATTCAGAATAACGATTTTTAAGACATCTTCTGTTTTTGCATTAAATTCAACAGATGCTTCCGACCATTCACGCTTTTTATGTGTATAACGTCCAAATACTTTTTCTCTTCTTGGCCAAGCCACAATATCACTACCAGAAAGATTTACACTTTCCAACACTACTGGATTGACAGCATCCTTCATATTCCACACCTGAAGAGTAAGGTCTGGATTAATCGTAGCATCCGACACATTAGCCACAAACATACTGAGCCTATACTTATGATCATCACAAGGCTTCAATTTAAGATTGTTTTCATAAATGTGTTCTCCATTACCTCTACTTCCAACATTCACAACCAACATACCGCCATTTTTATTTCCAGTATGATCACGTCCTGGAACAAAATTGCAGTTTGTTAAAATATCTTTATGAAGGAAACACCATTCCGTACTATTGGTAATACCATAAAAACTATCTCTCACAAATTCGATATCCGCAAGTTTATGTCCTGGCACACTCATGTTGGGATCAGCAAAATCTCGGCAAACAGAATCCTCTACCACTCCGAAATCTTCCTGCCACACTACATTCCAACTACCGCCAAATGCTATAGTCGGCAATATCAAGAAAGATATAAATAACAACATTTTGAAGAACCTGTTCAAGAAAGTTCTCAATATGATCGCACTATAATAGGACATAAATTTCATCTCTTGTTAATTTTAAGTAGTAGTATTTGGTTGTCAGATGAATAAGTCATCTTTTATTCTTTAATTAATAATCAAACAATGAAGGACACTACAAACATCTAATATATATCACTGACAATCAATGCAAAGATATTAACATTTTTATATTTTAACAAATAATAAGGTTCGTTAACATTTCAAAACAACAAAAACATAATATTTTTGCGAGGTAAACAAAAAATAATGAATTCAGCTTATGAAAAAAATATTAATAGCAGTTGTTGCTGCACTTTCTATATCTTCATGCAGCAGAGCAAACAGAAATACAGAACCTGCTGCAAGTGCAGAAATAGCACAAGAATACCTTTCAGAAGAAATAGTTGAAGCCTCTTCCGCAAATTCAACTCCAGTTCCTTCCGCAGACACCCGTAAACTGATTGCTAAAGGTAATGTAGAGATAAAAGTTAAGCCAGAAAATGTAGATTCTATTTACGACAACATCAATGCTTTAATCAAAAAGCACAATGGATATAAGAGTTCTGAAAAACAGAATGAATTTCGTTATTCTGTCTCAGCATCTATTCCGTCAGCCTCTTTTGAGGATTTCACTGATGCCTTAAACAAGGTTGGAGGAAAAATGTCTGACAAATCTATTAATGTCCAAGATGTCACAGACGCTTATACTGATTTAATATCTGAAATCAAAAGCAAAGAAGCCGCTCTTGAACAATATCGAGTTTTACTAAAACGTGCCAACAAAATTTCAGAAATCATTGAAATTCAAACAAAAATCGACTACATTCAAAATGACATAGACGTTATGAATGGTCGACGCATCAATATAGACCGTAAGGTGGCTTACAGCGTAGTCGACATCGACCTTATCATTGTTAAAAAGGAGATGGCAAAGGACGACGACGATGACACTCCTTCATTTGGCTCCGAATTAGTTGATTCCTTATCTGACGGCTGGGCTATAATCAAATTTTTAATTGTGTTCTTGCTACGTTTGTGGCCATTCTTTATTATTGGAGGGGCAGGATATTTCTTCTATAAAAAAAGAAAAGAAGACTCTAAAACTTCATCAAAAAATTAATTCTGTTTGACACCAAAATTTTTGTAATGTTTCTTGTGTAAACAAAAAAGAAAAGATTATTTTTGTACTAGAAACAAGAATTTAATTTCATAGAAGATGATAAGACTAAATGTATTTATTCAGGTTGAGGAGAAGAACCAGTCTGAGTTGTTAGGTATGGTAAAGGAGTTGGTTGAACTTTCTCAGGCTGAGAACGGATGTATCGCGTATGACGTGTTTGAGAGTTCCACTCGTTTTGACGTTATGATGATTTGCGAAACTTGGAAAGACAACGAGACTTTGATTGCTCATACTCAAAGCGAGCACTACAAAAGAATCATGCCAAAGATTCACACTTTGGGTCAGTTCAAAACAGAGAAGTTTGAGTTTTAATCAAAATGATTTCCATAACGGCAGGCTCTTTTGCCTGCCTTTTTTTATTAATTTAAAACACTGAGATTTGCATAACGTTTTCATTGCTTTCGGATCCAACATGGGCAACCGTCGTCGTATGATTGAATATGCCCTAATTCTCTGCTCCGACCTTATCGGTAAGGTTGTGGCTCTGTCTGAAATACGTTCGTCCGCACCTGTAGGTTACGACTCCGACCATGAATATCTGAATGGAGTGTCCCATCTTGAGACAAGATTGGAGCCGGACGACATTCTTGCCAGATGTATGGCTATCGAGCGTGAATTGGGAAGAGTCAGGACTCCAGGAGCCGGATACGAGGACCGCCCTATTGATCTTGACATTCTTTTCTATGACGACGCTGTCATCTCCAAAGAAAATCTTGTGATCCCCCACCCTCGCATGCACGAGCGTCGCTTCGTTATTGAGCCGATGAATGATCTTGCTCCAGACTTTGTCCACCCGACACTTAAGAAGTCGATGAAGCAATTGCTAGATGAGATGAATGCTAATTAGTTTCAGGTTCCAAGTTTCAGGTTTCAGGTTCCAAAATCATGAGTTTTGTAGAGACGACATTAGGTTATATCGAGTGGAATGACCACTATCTGATGCTCTTCCGTAATAAAAAGGAAAACGATCCCAACGAAGGTAAATGGATCGGCATTGGTGGACATCTGGAAAAAGGAGAAAATCCTGATGATTGCTTCGTGAGGGAAGTCCGTGAGGAGACGGGAATTATCCTAAACAATTTAATCAGACGTGGCATGATTGATTTCATCTCCGACTCAGCAGAGAACGAACGTATGCATCTCTATACAGCCACCGTCGACTCTCCCGATTTTTCAGAATGCAATGAGGGCACTCTAAAATGGATTCCTAAAGAAGAAATTCTCAATCTTAACTTATGGGAAGGCGACAAATATTTTCTAACCCCATTAATCAATGGAAAAACCGACATCCGTATGCGACTTACGTATGAAGGATGGAATTTAATTAAGGCAGAAAGCTTTTGACATATTGTATTTCATATCTTTTTCCATATATTTGCCAATAGGATTTAATAATATAAAAATTGGTTGATATGAAAAAGAGGATGATTTTGGCGTTTTTTACCTTATTAATTTCCATATTTGAAATACCATCCCAGATATATGTCTGGAAAAATGGCAAGGTAATATTTTCTGTCGAGAATGAATATCCGGATAGTGTCACTTTCTCGAATCCCAACTTATCGGTTGTGGAGCCTGCCGACACAATTCCACCTGACACTTTCCTATTTAGTGTAAACGACACTCTGCAAGTCCGTTTTGCACCCGGCAATCTACAATACAACGACTACTATTTTGAATGGAGATTCGCAGAAAACCAATATGATTTGATTGGGATAAGCAATTCTAACATCGCTCCATTTTACGATGGATGGATAGATCTGTTCGGTTGGGCGACGTGTGGATGGAGTACTGGTTTTCTACCGACGTCTACAAGCACCGATTATAGAGATTATCTGGTTGGCGAATCTTGGGACAATAGTTTTGTCGGTGAGTTTGCCACTGCGGATTGGGGAGCGTTAAACAAAATCGGCAGTGATGCGGAACACACTTGGAGAACCCCGACGAGTAAAGAGTGGAATTATTTATTGGCAGAAAGAAAGGATGCTGATCAATTATTCGCCTTAGCGACGGTGGCAAATGTGAAAGGATTGGTTTTGCTGCCAGACAATTGGAAGACACCAGAAGGAGTAAAATTTATTCCTTCCGTATCCACAGAGATCAACAATCATTTGGTATATCAGAACGGATTGTATATGGATGAGGAGATGTTGGACGACCATTACGCAGACAACACTTATAATGAAGCGGAATGGACTGTAATGGAAAAGTCAGGAGCCATATTCTTGCCAGCGGGAGGACGACGTTGGGGGAATACTATAAAGAACTATCCTACTAACCCATGGGGTATTTACTGGTCATCCACAACAGGATCACAAGAGCGGGAAGGAAATGTCCGTGCATTATCCTTCTACATGAGCGGTGTGACACCTTTAGCTGAAACGAGCCGTGTATGGGGATGTTCAGTTCGTCTAATTCAAGAAATAAAATAGGAGACGACGCAGTATTTTCTCTGAAATAATCCAATACTTATTGGCATATAGATTTCTTTTTCTGTGTAAAGACGGTCATATTGAAACACGCCCCTAAAGTTATTTCTCTAACTTTAGGGGCGCATTTTAATTCTCCGTCTTTCTCATTGTTTATTTCACCTCAGCAAAATACTTTGTTCTCAAATCCAAAATCTTTTGTTCTCCTGTCATTTCAATTTCTTCAGATTGTCTTATATCTTGCGACGAAGCACCAATCTTAATTGTGTACTTTCCAGGATCTATCACCCAGTGATTATCGCTGTAGTATCCAAACTGAGATGGATACATTGTAAACGACACCGTCTTTGTCTCATTCGGATTAAGTGTGACACGCGCGAATCCCTGCAACTGTATTGGTCGGATGTTCTTGTTTCCGTCTGCTGGCGACAAATACAATTCGACAACTTCGTCGCCTGCAAAATTGCCTGTATTCTTCACGTCTACACTGATAGAAAATTTCTCCGCATTTGTAGCCACTGATTTTTCTGCTTTTATATTTGAATACTCAAACATAGTGTAGCTCAAGCCATAGCCAAATGGATATGCGACGCGGGGATCTTTCTCCACTGAACGGTTGTAGCAGATTGGTTCGTTGATCTGGACATTTGGATAGCTGACACTCAACTTTCCAGATGGATTCACCTTTCCATAAATAATATCTGCGACGGCGTTTCCTCCCTCCTCTCCTGGATACCATGCCTGTATGACCGCAGCACATTTCTCTGCCAAACCTGAAATAATTTGGGCACGTCCACCAAACATCACCAGAACAACCGGTTTTCCTGTAGCAACAAGTTTTTCGACAAACTGCTCCTGTTTTCCAGGAAGACGCAATGTTGTGCGGTCACGATTCTCTCCGCATAGCATCACATTCTCACCTACTGCCGCCACAATCACATCACTTTCTTTTGCAATTTCCAACGCTAGATCAAGATTTGCTTCCTCTCCAGAATCAATCTTACGGTTCTGAATATCCTGCATATATGCGACGCGAGGATCTCCACCCTGCTCCACCACTGTCTCTACAACTTCAGTCCAGTCGCATCCACGGCTATATTTTAAAGAATAGCCTTCTGGAATATTCGCTTCCATTCCAGATTTCAGATTTACAATTCTAGGATTCAAATCGTTTTCAATCTCCTTTTTCCAGAAGTAACGCATTGAATGGTAGGAATAGTCGCCAACCATTGCCCACATAGAATTGGCATTTGGTCCGACCAATGCAATTTTAGACGGCTTACTCAATGGCAAAACACCATTGTTCTTTAGCAAAACGACAGACTGTGTGGCAAGTTGGTATGCCGTCTTACGATTATCTTTTGAATCCCACTCGATATGTCCGGTCTCATACAGTTTTGCATTGTCATCAAGCAGACCAAGTCTTGCTTTATGCTTCAACACTCTCTTGACTGCTGTCTCAAGTGTCTGCTGACTGACTAAGCCTTTATCAATTGCGTCTGACAAAAATTTATAACTTTTTCCTTCAGGGAAATCAACATCATTGCCAGCGTTGATGGCTTTTGCTGCACGCATTGTGGAATCTAGTTTGTCGTCCACCTGCTCAATTGAGCTATAGTCGCTGACAAGGATTCCATCAAACTTAAGGTAATCACGCAATATACCTTCTTGCAAATATCTGTTTGCCACACATTTAACAGAATCAAACGTGTGATATCCTGTCATCACCACTTTACTGTCAGACACACGTATAATTGCTTCATGAGGCAAAAGGATCTCTTCCATCAGCTCTTTTTTATCTGCATTTCCGCCACCTCCGTAGCCAAGGAAATGTTTTGAACATGCAGATACTCCCTGCTTCAAATCTCCATGCTGTAAACCTTTGACGAATGCCACTCCCATCACAGCCGAAAGATATCCGTCTTCTCCATACGACTCTTCCAAACGGTTGAAAGATGGATTTCTTACGACATCCACCATAGGAGAAAGAGCCTGCATACCTCCAATCTTACGAAGGTCTGTGGCAGTCTCATACGTTTTCTTTTCTGCCAATTCTGGATTGAACGAGCAGGCAAGGCCAATCTGTTGCGGATATACAGTAGCGTCATACCCGTTTATTCCGCTCAACACCTCCTCGTGAAGTAATGCGGGAATGCCAGACGGAGTGTTGTGGATCAACCAATCTTGCATCTGAGCCACCATGTCGCGCACCTCATCAGGAGTCTTGCGGAAATTCATCGTGAACTGAGAGAAATGTCCTATTCCATCTGGAATCAAACGACGACACAACGCTGTATCAAGTTTGTCGTTTTCATCAAAAAATTGCGTCATATATGTACCCTGAAGCTGAGCGATACGCTCATTTTGGGACATATTTTCATAAATGCGGTTGATTTTTTCATCCACAGTTTCAGTTTTCTTAGTTGAGCAGCCACAAATTGACAAGGCTGACAAACCAACCATAACAATTCCTTTTAAGTCCATCTATATGTTTGTTTTATAATAAAAAAAGAGACGTTGCAAGCAACGTCTCAATATAAATAAAATTCAACTATTTCTTTAGAATAGAAACGACTTCGGCAATACCGACCAATTGTTGCTCACCAGTAACCATATTTTTTAGCATCACTTTATTCTCTGCCATCTCTGTCTCACCTACAATTGCAACGTATGGAATTGCCTTGTTGTCGGCATAACTCATCTGCTTCTTCATCTTGACTGGCTCAGGATAAATCTCAGCGGAAATACCATTGTTACGAACCTCTTTCAACAGATTCAAAGCAAAATTAAACTCGTTTTCTCCAAATGTGGCGAATAGAATCTGAGTAGACGCGAGTAACTCCTGAGGATACAAATCAAGCTGGTTCAATACGTCGTAGATACGGTCAGCTCCAAATGAAATTCCGACTCCAGACATTCCATCCAAACCGAAGACTCCTGTCAAATTATCATATCGGCCACCACCTGTGATTGATCCGATAACCACATCTTTTGCCTTAACTTCAAAAATTGCTCCTGTATAGTAGTTCAATCCACGAGCCAAAGTCAAGTCTATCTCCACCTCAGTGGCAACATTAAGCATCTTCACATAACGAAGAATAGTACGTAGCTCCTCGACTCCTTTCAAACCAATTTCACTTGACTTCAAGACATCAGCGATGACATTTAGTTTGTCATCATTGCTTCCTGTCATATTGATAATTGGCTGAAGTTTCTCAATACCAGCCTCGCTGACTCCTTTCTCTCTAAGTTCAGCGTTTACATTATCAACACCAATCTTGTCTAGTTTGTCGATTGCGACGGTGATGTCAACCAATTTATCAGCCTCCCCAATCACCTCTGCGATACCAGAAAGTATCTTGCGGTTGTTGATCTTCAAAACAACATTAATCTTAAGACGACGGTAAACCTCGTCAACAATCTGGATCAACTCGACCTCGTTGAGCAATGAATCACTGCCAACGACATCCACGTCACACTGATAAAATTCACGGTATCTGCCCTTCTGAGGCTTATCAGCACGCCAAACCGGCTGAATTTGGAATCTCTTGAATGGAAATGACAAGTTGCCACGATTCATAACGACATAACGTGCAAAAGGCACCGTCAAATCATAGCGAAGACCCTTGTCACTGATATGTTTTAGCACCTTCACGCTGTTGGCAGACTCAAGCTCACTTTTGTCTACTCCAGCCAAAAAATCACCAGAATTCAAAATCTTAAAAAGAAGTTTGTCTCCCTCATCACCGTATTTTCCCATCAAAGTGGAAAGATTCTCCATTGCAGGAGTCTCAATCTGAGAAAATCCGTAGAGACGGAATACACTTTTAATTGTGTCGAAAATATAATTTCTTCTCGCCATCTCGATTGGCGAAAAATCACGTGTACCTTTAGGAATAGATGGTTTGCAAACTGCCATATCTATTGAATATTTATGCTATTTTTTATTTTTCTGCAAAATTACAGAATTTTTGGGAGCTATTTAAAAAAATCATGAATAATTAGAATGCAGGCAAAAAAAAACCTCGGGGTTTTTCCTCGAGGCTAACGAATGTCAAATTTCTCAATCAAACATCGCAAAAACAAACACTATTATGAAAAAGTATCTTCACTTTTACTGATTGCAAAGTTATTATATATATGAATGTCCGCCAAATAAATTATACGTTTGCCGAAAATGAATAGACAAATGGCGATTTTTTAACGAACATTTTGTTCTTTTTTCATACGTTTCATTAATCTATACCACCTGCAGTGGAAAAGAATTGCGGCCAAAGAAAGTCCAAAACAGAATCCTACCCATACTCCTTCCGCACCCCAACCTCTGCAAAAACCAAAATAATATCCGACGGGAAGGTTAACACATAAATAAGAGACAAACGCGCAATACATAGTGTATTTCACATCTGTAAGTCCATTTAATATTCCGATGCCAACACACTGCAGGCCATCTGACATTTGAAAAATACCAGCCATGACTAGTATCGAGGCGGTTTGATTGATAACCAGTGGATCAGTCGAGAAAAATGAGGCAATCTCATATCTGTTGATGATGATCAAAGCCCCCATAATCGTATTGTTTAATAATGTAAGGTGAATCGACGCATTTGCCGCCATACAAACAGCATTCAAATCTTTCCTTCCATATTGATGACTCACACGAATTGTAGTGGCAGCTCCTATTCCAAGAACAATCATAAACACCATGTGCCCTACAGAAGTGGCAATTTGATTTGATGCCAATTCCACAGGTCCAAGCCATCCAATCATGATTCCACTGAAAGCGAATGCTGTCACCTCCACCGTGCTTCGAAGAGAAATTGGTATTCCGACCTTGAACAATTCCGCAAGATGTGATGAAGAAAACAATCTTTTGCTCATTCCTACCACATACATTCTCCACTCTTTCTTATAAAGCATCACACCAAAAATCGCAAACGGCGCGAAAAATCTCGAAATAAATGTTGCTATCGCCGCACCGTCGACCCCTAACTTAGGAAATCCGTACTCTCCATAAATCAACAGATAATTCAAAACAATATTTACAATGTTGGAAATCAATGTTATGATCATTGCGACGGAGGTATTACCTAATGCGGCTAGAAATTGACGTAGTCCCTCAAAGAATATAACCGGCACAAAACTTGCAGCCACAATCAGAAAATAGTTTTTTGCAAGTGTACAAACAGTCGGATCTTGTCCAAACTTATCAAGATTGAAGTAGGCTAACGTCAGAATGGCAAGTATCGCCAAAGAAACTATCACACACTGCACCAGTCCATTCTGAAGATATTTAGTCACCTCCTCATGATCATGATTCACATATTTATATGCAGTCAACGGAGTGATACTTTGCAAAACAGACATCGAAGCCACCAATGCGATCACCAACACTGATGTAGCGAACGCCACAGCCGCAAGCTCGATTGTCCCCAACGCACCTACCATCTTCACGTCGGCAAACTGCACAACCGCTCCGCCTAACTGCGCGAACACAATCGGGAGAGCCACTTTCAAATTCCTTCTATAAAACGGTAAATATTCCTTAAATGAAGCCATCTTTCACAAAATTGCGCGCAAAGATAATGATTTTGCATTTCGCATTTAAAATTTATCATTAAAAAAAAGAGGACACCCGATACACACCGAATGTCCCCTCAAACACACAAATGAAAACTTAATTTCTAACTATTTCACCGAAATATGGGTTGTCTTATTTTTGTTCCAATAAGATTCATATACTAATTAGCAAATCTTACTGAAAAAACAACATCACATCATCTGTCATACAGAGATGTCGTAAATAAATATATTATAACACGAAACATACGGGTATAACAAATCACACAAACTTACGGAACATTTATTCCTATCTGACTAGATAGTGGCACTTCTGCTGAAACAGCAGAAGTAGCCGCCATCAAATTAATGTGTTGATTAATCGCATATTTAATGTGTCTTATATCAAGTATATTTATGTATCTGTCTTATTCTTTGTTTCCGATGTCAAAAATAGAAAAGTAATGTGTTATTGTTATCACATCATCAACTAAATTACATTCACATAATTTATTTTGACTGAAAAATCCAAATTTTTACAAAATAATCCTATTAGTGAATAGATAATTAAAGAAATAGAAGAGATTAAACAAGTATCAAAAACAGTTCTTGGAATTTTAAATCAAAAAATCAACATCTATTTACGCTAAAAAAAACAGCAAAATTTCGTCAGCAAATCGTAACAAAAAATCAATAAGGGTTTTCATTTTTTTCTCATAATCTTTTTGTGTAATTAAAGTATTTTTTTCATTTTTGCAATAAATTGTTACGACTTGTTCTTATTTAAGTTATTTCATCTAAATCATTATTTTTTAGTTAAAGAAATGCGACAATAAACAATCCAAACAATGCGACTAAATACTGAATATAAAAAAGTTCAGATTTCACAAGGAAAAATACATTAGTGTAAAATATATATTAGCATGACAAAATCTTACAATCTTTCAAGGTGCTTCGTCACGTTGTTTTTGTTTTTATTATCTGCATTCAACTGTTCGGCAGTTGATTGGCTTTGTTTCACAGCGGATAAAGCAGGATCAACAATTTGGTTCGAAAATGAAGGAGACAACAATCCAAATATACAATATTCATTCGATGGAGAATCTTGGAGTGACTGGAATGAAAAAACGACAATAACATTAGAAAACACTGGAGATAAAGTCTACGTGCGAGGTGACAACCCAAAAGGTTTTTCTTTTAATGCTAAAAAATACACTCACTTTGGAATGAAAGGTAATATATCCTCATCTGGAAGTGTGATGAGTTTGATTGGCCCCAACGAATCCTCAACTGAAATTCCAAATAGTGGCTGTTTTTTCAAATTATTTTCTGATTGCAAGTCGCTTACACAAGCCCCAAAACTACCTGCAACTACATTGAAGGACAGTTGCTATTACTCATTATTTGAAAATTGTGAAAATTTGGCGACAGTACCTGAACTACCAGCGATGACAATGGCTAAATATTGTTATTCGGGTATGTTCTCAGGATGTTTGAATTTAACAAAAGCTCCTGAACTACCATCCTTAACATTGGCACAAAACTGTTATTCTAGCATGTTTACAGATTGTAAAAATTTGGAAGTCGCGCCAGAATTGCCAGCAACAAAATTGGACGAATACTGTTATAGTACAATGTTCACCGCATGTGAAAAATTGAAGAAGGCTCCCGACCTTCCAGCAAAGAAACTGGTTGACTTTTGCTATTTCTTCATGTTCGAAAGATGTTCAGGTCTGGAAAGTGCAAAAATATCAGCCACAGAATTAGGGCCAAAATCATGCATCGCGATGTTCATGGGCTGCTCCAATATGAATTATATAAAGATTGATGTCATGACGCTGGACAACGACATGTCTGCAACAGATTCTTGGGTTATGGGAGTAACCCAAGAAGGTATAATCGAATTTCCATGTGGCAGTAAATACAACAAGTATGGCGACTCAGACGCTCCTAAAAACTTCACTATAAAAGCCTCCCCTATCGTCATTTTCCAGAATCCTGACAAAGAGGAATTATGGCGTGACACTATCGGATGTGATGTCGTCCCCCAATACCCATTTGAAGAAAAAGGAGAACCATTCTATAAAGATGGACTAATATTTAAAGGTTGGGATGTAAAGCCACATGTGCACGAAACGCCAGACACATATTATTATACAGCCGTATATGGAGAAGAAGACATCGACCTCGACAAGATACTCTGCTTTACCGCATTGGATGCAAACTCAAATATCTCCTATGGATGTATGAATCTAAATTGCCCGGAAATAGAGTATTCACTTGACAGTGGAAAAACATGGAAGATACTAAAGGAGTTTGAAAAAATAGAATTTCAAAATGAAGGAGACAAAGTTTATGTCAAAGGAAACAATCCAAACGGATTATCTAAGAGCAAAGACGAATACACTTATTTTACTATGAACTACAGATTTGCTGCCAGCGGAAGTGTGATGAGCCTGCTCGACGGCAAAGGTGAGTCGACTGTGATTCCATGTGATTATTGTTTCACAAATTTATTCAATAAATGTTTACTAGTTCAAGCTCCAGAACTACCGGCTACAGAATTGACAAAAGGATGCTATTCAGGAATGTTTAGTTCTTGTGCAAGTCTGCAAAAAGCGCCAGAGCTACCAGCCGAAACAATAAAAGATGAAAGTTATAGTGCTATGTTCAGCGGATGTATCAATTTGACTGAGACACCAGAATTAAGAGCTACAACTTTAGGGAAACATTGTTACATGGGTATGTTTGTAGGTTGTGGTAATTTAACAAAAGCACATGATCTGCCAGCAATGAAGCTGGAGACAGGCTGCTATGAATATATGTTCACGTCTTGTCAAAGCCTGAAGACTCCACCAGCGTTACCAGCCACAGAATTGGCAGATAGTTGTTATAATTACATGTTTTTAACTTGTACAAGCCTTACAAAAGCACCATTACTACCTGCCACTACACTTAAAAAAAGTTGTTATGACCACATGTTTACCGCATGTATAAATTTGGAGGAAGTCCCAGATTTAGGAGCCACTGTTGCGGCAGAAAACAGTTGCGACGGAATGTTCATCAGTTGTAACAACTTAAAAAAGGCTCCGGCATTGCCAGCCACGACACTTGACGACAATTGTTATCATTTGATGTTTGCAGGCTGCGTAAATTTGACTGAAGCTCCAGAATTACCAGCTACTGTAATGAAAGACAGCTGTTACTTCTCAATGTTTGCAAGCTGTATTAATTTGGATAAAGCACCTGTACTTCCAGCTAAAGAATTGGCAAAAGGATGCTATATGGAAATGTTTACAGAATGCCGTAAGCTTAATTATATCAAAGTTGGAATCACGACATTGGACAATGAAATCAATGCCACTGAAAATTGGGTCGACGGAATTGATGGGCCAGGTGTCTTCATTTTCCCATGCGGAAGCAAATACGACAAACATGGAGTTTCAGAAGTGCCAGACAACTTCAAAATCATATCTTCCCCGATTGCTATTTTCCAGAATCCTGACAGCACAGTGCTTTACAGTGACACTATCGACTGTGGAGATATTCCTTCTTATGAGAGATGTGACACATGTAAGACTCCTTATTATGGAGACAGTCTCGTCTTCATAAATTGGGATAAAGACATTGATATATTAGAAGACCCTGACATTTACTACTACACTGCTGTTTATGAGAAAAAAGGAGAAAAACCTGATCTCGATAAGATACTATGTTTCACCGCTGAAGAGGCAGGTTCTACAATCTCCTATATAAACACAATAGAAAATCCCGAACAAATAGATGTGCAATATTCGATAGATGAAGGTGAATCTTGGCACAAGATAGACCAATACGAAAACATCACATTAGAAAAGATAGGCGACAAAGTCTATTTTAGGGGCAACAATCCTAAAGGATTAACGATAGGCCAAGATGAACACGTATTCCAATTTGAAATGGAAGGCAAAATTGCAGCCAGTGGCAGTATAATGAGTTTGATTGACGGTGTCGGAGAAACGACAGTCATTCCTTGTAATCATTGTTTTGAATTTTTATTTTTAGGTTGTGACGCTCTTACTCAGGCTCCTGAATTAACAGCAACAGTATTGACTGAATCATGTTATCATAGAATGTTTGAAGGATGTTCTTCACTAACAAAGGCTCCTGATCTTCCTGTTAAAGATTTGGCAAGGTATTGTTATATTATGATGTTTGACGAATGTACTTCTTTAACACAAGCACCTGTATTGCCAGCGACTAAATTAGCAGATGGTTGCTATATGGGCATGTTTGGTGGATGTACTTCTTTAACACAAGCACCTGTATTGCCAGCTACTGAATTAGCAGAGGATTGCTATAGTTATATGTTTGCAAGATGTACATCTCTGATTAATGTTCCAGAATTACCAGCCACAAATCTTACAGTAGGATGCTACGATGACATGTTTGCTGGATGTACTTCTTTAACACAAGCACCTGAATTGCCAGCCACTAAACTTGCTGCAGGATGCTACTATGGTATGTTTGAGGGATGTTCTTCTTTAACGAAAGCTCCTGAATTGCCAGCTAAAGAACTTGTATTTAGTTGTTATAAGAATATGTTCTCTGAATGTTCAAAATTGGATACCATCAAAGTGGGAGTAATGTCTTTGGATAATGATTTTGTAGCCACTGAAAATTGGGTCGACGGAATTGATGGGCCAGGTGTCTTCATTTTCCCATGCGGAAGCAAATACGACAAACATGGAGTGTCTGAAGTGCCAGACAACTTCAAAATCATATCTTCCCCTATTGTAGTCTTCCAGAATCCTGACAGCACAGAATTACAACGTGACACTATCGGATGTGACGTCGTTCCTGAATACAGAGGAGAGACACTTTTCTATAAAGAAGGATATAAGTTTATAGGTTGGGATGTAGAGCCACACGTACATGAGACGCCTGGCATTTACTACTATACCGCTGTTTACGAGAAAAAAGAAGAAAAAACTAATCTCGACAAAATACTACGTTTCATAGCTGAAGCAGCAGGTTCAGAAATTTTCTACCCAACCAATTCAGGCATAATTAAAGAAGAAAATTATCCAGATGTGCAATATTCGATAGATGGAGGTGAATCTTGGCATAAATTAGCCCCAGGCCAAAAAATCACATTAAAAAATGTAGGAGACATTGTATATTTAAAGGGTTATAATCCGAATGGATTTGATCAAACAATGTCAAATGGAGGTCCACGATTAAAGTTTGAAATAAATGGTCTTGTTTCAGCAAATGGAAGTGTGATGAGTTTGATTGACGGCAAAGGAGAAACGACTGTCATTCCTTGTAATAATTGTTTCAGTTGGATGTTTGTAGATTGCGATCTTACAAATGCTCCTATATTACCTGCTACATCATTGACAGAACAATGTTATTTAGAGATGTTTAGGGGATGTCAATATTTAAAAGAAGCCCCTGGATTACCAGCAACCACACTAGCATACAATTGCTATGGACAGATGTTTGCCGATTGTAGTTCTTTAACAATAGCACCTGAGTTGCCAGCGACAGAATTAAAGGAATTATGTTATGATGAAATGTTTATGGGCTGCGAAAATCTCACACAAGCGCCTAAACTACATGCCACAGAATTAGCAGAGTCTTGCTATGCAGGAATGTTCATAAGATGCACATCCTTAAAAGAAGCTCCTAAATTACCAGCAATCAAATTAACTGACAATTGTTATACTTATATGTTTTTTCAATGTGAGAATCTAACAAAATGTCCCGAACTTCCTGCCACTCAGTTGGTAAATGGTTGCTATCGAAATATGTTCTCTGAATGTTCAAAATTGGATACCATCAAAGTGGGAGTAATGTCTTTGGATAATGATTTTGCAGCCACTGAAAATTGGGTCAACGGAATTGATGGGCCAGGTGTCTTCATTTTCCCATGCGGAAGCCAATACGACAAACATGGAGTGTCTGAAGTTCCTGACAAATTCATTATAATAGCCTCCCCTATCGTCGTCTTCCAGAATCCTGACAGCACAGAATTACAACGTGACACTATCGGATGTGACGTCGTTCCTGAATACAGAGGAGAGACACCTTTCTATAAAGAAGGATATAAGTTTATAGGTTGGGATGTAGAGCCACACGTACATGAGACGCCTGGCATTTACTACTATACCGCTGTATATGAAGAGGAGACTGACACGACATCTGCCGATAACAATTGGTTATGCTTCACAGCAGAAAAAGATGAATCTAAGATATGGTACAATAATCAGGACAACACCCCAGACGTGCAATACTCTATAGATGAAGGAAAGACATGGAACATTATGGAACCTGTTAAATCTGTTGTATTGAATAAGGGAGACAAAATATACTTCAAAGGAAACAATCCTAATGGATTTTCACATGGTGAGTCTGAATATACTAATTTTTATATGGCTGGAAAATTAGCAGCATCTGGCAGTGTGATGAGTCTTATCGATGGCAAAGGCACATCAAAAGAAATTCCTTGTGACAATTGTTTTTATTCATTATTTTCTGGATGCTACCCACTAACAGAAGCTCCTGAATTACCGGCTGAGAAAATAACTAAAGGATGCTATAAAGGTATGTTTAACTCTTGTATAAATTTAAGAAAGGCATCCCAATTACCAGCTAAAGTAATGAAGGAATCATGCTATTTTTGTATGTTTGCCGGCTGTTCTTCACTTGAGACGGCGCCAGCATTACCATCAACGGAATTGGCAGACTCTTGTTATTCAAATATGTTTAGAACTTGCACTAAGTTGAGGGAAGCTCCTGAATTGCCAGCTACAAAATTGGAGAAATATTGTTATGATTATATGTTTGCAGGTTGTAATTTTGCAACACCTCCTGCATTGCCTGCTAAAAAATTGGCAGAAGGATGCTATATTTCTATGTTCACATCTTGCAAAATAAAGGAAGCCCCTGAATTGCCAGCTACAGAATTGGAAAAATATTGTTACTGTAACATGTTTAGCTACTGTACTTTACTAGAAACACCTCCTGCTTTACCTGCTAAAAAAATGGCAGAAAATTGTTATAATTCTATGTTCGGTGGATGTTCAAACTTAATGACAGCACCAGAATTACCTGCTATGGAGTTAGCACCAATGTGTTATACCTATATGTTTAACAATTGTTCTAAGCTAGAAAAAGCCCCTGAATTGCCTGCCAAAGAACTTGTTGAATATTGCTATGCCGATATGTTTAGCAGATGTAGAAATCTAAAATACATCAAAGTAGGTGTCATGACTTTGGACAATGAATTTGATGCCACTATAAATTGGGTAGAAGGTATTGAAGGAGCAGGTGTCTTTATTTTCCAATGTGGAAGTACTTACGACAAGCATGGCAACTCGGAAGTGCCTACACATTTCGAGATCATATCAAACAAATACTCCATCGGATTATCAACATCAGCATGTGATTCTTTTGTTTACAATGGTGTCACATATCATGAAAGCAAAGAATGGAATGACACTCTGTCAACATCATACGGATGTGACAGCATTGTTTCCCACAAAATAATCATACATAACAGCATAGAAACTGAGATGAATATAAACAAAGAAGACAGCTTCATTTGGAATGACATCACATATACAGATGACGCCACATGGGTAGATTCTTTCCAAACTGTTTTCGGCTGCGACAGTGTCGTTCGATACAACCTTACTATAATAAAGAAGGAGAAAAAAGACCTTAATCTGACTGTTGATGATGAGTTTGTTCTAATTCTGCCAGGAGGAACAGAAAAAATTGGTTATGAATTAACCGGAGGAATTGGATCTCAATATGAAGTTAGATACAAAGGCAAATTAATCTGTTCTGGTGATGTTTCCAACGATAGCACCGTCGACTTGACATGCTCGAAGAATATGGAGCCAGGAGAATACATAGCCACAATGGAGATGTGTGATGATGAAGGAAACTGTGCGAAAGAGGATTTCACATTCAATGTGATGTTGCCAGACGACAAGGAGAAAAGCTACTACGTGAAAGTTTGGAACGACGTGGTGATTTGCAGAAATGGTGACGGACAATTTGTCTCTTACCAATGGTATAAGGATAGAAATAAATGTGAAGATGCTAATCTCCAATACTTCAATGACAAGTCTCTTCTAGGCGGCGAATACATGGTACATGTGACCGACAAGGATGGCAAGAGCTACTTCATCGAACCAATTCAATATGAAGCGGAATTGGCAAGATATGGCATCTCTGCTAATCCAAACATAGTTGAAAAGAGTGCCGAATTCACAGTTTCAGTCACAGGTGTCTCGGACGACGACTTGACAAATGCCCGCATCGTTGTGTATAGAGCCGACGGAATTGTCGAGAAAATACTCAATAATGTTGAAGCAAACACTACAATGCGACTCGGCTCAGGCGAGTATATCATCGTCCTTACCGTGAACGACGGCAAAAATGCAAACTGCAAAGTGTTGGTGAGATAAATTAAGTTGATTGAAAAACTAAGTGAAAAAAATGAAATTTATATTCAGAAAAACAGTCTTGCTAATGTTGCTGTTTATATCACAGATGACTTTAGCACAAGATAAAATGCTCAACATCTCAGTAGCAGGGGGAGCAGAAATTTTGAAATACACTCCCGAAATCGGTGAGCCCAAACCTGGAGGCAGTGTGATGATCGAATGTCAGTTTCAACAATTCCTGACAAACAATTTCGGTTACGGTGCAGGAGTGGACATTTCATACCTAACGGCCAACTACTACATCAGTGAAACGATAGAGACTCCTATCACTGATGAAACAGATGCTGGCATCCCATACACTCTGCGCACTATTTTTGACGATTTCAACGAAAAGCAACGTTCTTTTTGGGTGGATGTTCCTGTCGGACTCTACGCACGTGTCCCTAGCAAATATATTCACTTTATAGTCGGAGCAGGTGTCAAAGTGGGACTTCCTATTGTTGCCAAATACGATTACTCCAGAGGCACCGTCGAAACACGTGCATACTTCGGTGACGATATAGATGCAGAGTTGAGCAAAATTCCTCACCACGGACTCTACAAACAAGGCACGAATGCTGGAGACATCGACATCAACCGTCTGCAACTGTCTCTATATGCCGATATTATGTGGAGATTCATTTTTAACGATGCCTCCCCATTACATTTGGGGGCATACTTCTCATATGGATTGAACGACATGGTGTCTAACCACGATGCGACAATGGGCATCCACAAGAACAGTATCTTGAACAGCACATTGACCGACAAAATCGTCCCTATCTGCATCGGGTTAAAAATAGGACTCGCCATTCCTTTTGAAAAGGGAGGAAAACGTTCTATATTCGACGGATTCAGATAAAACAAGACGGCAAAATTCTATGAATCGAATTTTGCCGTCTTTTTATACTATATAAACTTCTATTATTCCCTTTTTATTTTCCTTCCTCATCCACACCCAATCCGAACAAAGCGAAATCGCCTAATGTAGGATCATCAGGGAAGATCGTTTTCATATAGTCGGTGATCTCCTTTGCTGTGGTTATGTCTGCTGAGTTGCGAGTCGTTATTCCCATCGCCCTACCCTGCTGATGAACGTGAGTGTCGAGAGGAATTAGCAGTTTTCGCTTGTCAAGTGTCTTCCAAATGCCAAAATCCACAATTCCGTCATCACGCACAAGCCAACGCAACATCATATTCACTCGTTTGGCTGCAGATTTTGTGGTGCTTGCGGGTATTCCCTTCACTCCGTCGAACAATCTACGTAGTGAGATAGAATAGTCGTCAGCATCCTTATCTATACACTGCTCCATATCTTCATATTTGGAATATAATGAGTACAAGCCAGCACAAATATCATGGAAATCACCCCAAGTATAGAATCGGTAAAGACGTGCATCCGAATTCTCATACTGTCGCCATTTTCCTCCCATAATATAGTCGTATGGAGCTCCATTGAAGAGCGAATCCAAAGTCTCCGCGCATTTCACAATCTGCTTTCTGTTGCCGAACGCCACCCATTGCGTGATGAATGCAGAAACCTCGACATCTCGCTTTTGAGTGTAACGATGAGGAAACTGTACAGGATCATTCTTTATGAAGTCGACGGTGTTGTATTTATTCGCCAGTTCAATTATTTTATCTTTCATACTCTTCGAATTTAAAATAGAGATACGACAATCTGTAAATATTGTATATCAAAAGCGACGGTGAATCGCCCATCAAATTTTTCTCCATTCTCTGACGAAATTTTTTGAATGGAATTTTCATCAGCCAACCAATAGGCAGAGCACGTAATTTCTCATACAGTTGAAGAAGACGTGAGGTCGGGAGAAGCAGGTCACTATGCTCCACAAGGTTGTCGATAGCCACTCTCGTCTTGTTTACAAATTGTTCGCTCGTATCTCCATTATCATGGTAGACGGAATTGTTGATCTTCAAAACCTTATAGCCAGCATTCTGCAAATCAGCACCAAACTGAGTGTCTTCGTGTCCATATTTGGAGAAAGATTCGTTGAAGCGGACTTTATGGAAAACAGAAGCCGGCAAGAAAAAATTAAGTGATATAAACTGAGGCTGTTTCACTTCATACTTCATCCCATATAGATAACGAAGCGGCGACATTTTGACAGGGCCGTCCAATCTGAATGTCATTCCTCCACATAGCACCCCGTCGTCTACCCTATTCTCTATATATTTTTTTAGGAAATCAGGCGAGACAGGATAAACATCAGCATCAAGAAACAACAGATAATCTCCTTTCGCGACGTCAGCAAGATGATTTCTATTCTTCGCTATCCCTATATTTTCTTCCGACTCAATGACTCTGCAGAACTCCAAATCATTTATTGAACGATTTCGTTTCACTATATACAAATCAGTAGAAGCGTCATCCATCACAACAACCTCAGCTTCGATAGAATATGCAGCAATCTGACGGGAAAGGAATGTACAGAGAGAAACGCAATCGCAATTAAACGTAGGAATAAGAATCGAAAGAAACATGTTTTTATAAAATGTAAATTATAGCGAAATCACTTCAATACAAAGATAAAAAATAAAAGAGACGCTGCGTGCAACGTCTCCTATTAATTCTTCACAAATTAAATCTTAAGCCTTTGTGTTAAGAGTCTTGATAAGATTAACAGCCTGAGTAAGCTTAGAAGCCAAATCATCAGTACCCTGCTTATCAGATGCTGTAAGCTTTGAAATCACGTCACCGATACCTGAGCATTGGCTTAGATTAACAGCCGAAGCCACCTGCTGAGCGAATGAAGCAGCCTCACTGTTGGCAGCCGACGAAGATGAAGCAAGCTTGCTCTTTAGCAAATAAGTGGCGAAAATTGTAGCTAGACTCTTAGCGTCTACTTTACCATTAAGAAGCTTAATCACAGAAGCAATGTTGTTGGAATTACCCAAAACAGTTTTAAAAACATCAAATAGTCCCATGTCAGTATATTTATTAGTTGATTGCAAAGAAAACATTTTTTGAACGTTCAGCAAAATAAATAAAGTTAAATAATAAGAAAAAAAATCGTATTTTTGCATTCGAATACGTTTCAAAACGTGTGTTTTTATTCTGCATCAAAAAACATGAGCAAAATGTTCGCATCCGTTATAATGTGTACATACAACAGAGACAAATACATCTACAATGTTCTGAAAAGCATTGCGGACAACAATGTCTCTACCGACCAATATGAAATTGTTTTGGTTAACAACAACAGCAACGACAACACAGAAGCTGAATGCAACCGTTTCACAGCTGATTATCCGAATGTCAAATTCAGATATTTTATCGAACGTAACCAAGGATTGTCATACGCACGCAACCGTGGAATCCAAGAAGCCAATGGAGATCTTTTGGTGTATGTCGACGACGATGCATTGATAAATGACGAATATCTGCAGACATACATCCAATTCTTTGAGGAGCATCCAGATATAGATGCAGCAGGCGGACCGATATTGCCAAAATATGAGACTGAAGAGCCAGAATGGATGTCAACATTCACAAGACAGCTGATCACCGGCAAACTATATTTAGGTGATAAGGTGCGAGAATTTCCTTCGCACTCGTTTCCTGGCGGAGGAAACGCAGCTTACAGAAAATCAGTATTCGACAAAGTAGGTTTGTTCAATGTAGAATTAGGACGCAAAGGAGACAGTCTGATCGGTGCAGAGGAAAAAGACATCTTCGACAAGATGACCACATTAGGAATGAGATTCTTCTATCTTCCTAATGCCATTCTTTATCATCTGATTCCGGAAAAGAAACTCACAAAAGAATATTTTGACAAATTGACATATTCAATTGGCAAGAGTGAGAGAATCAGGACAAAGAATATTTCGACGTGGAAATATCTTAAACGAATTGTGATGGAGGGAGTAAAGTGGACAGCGTCATTTGTGCTTTGTGCATTCCATACCATCAAGCTATCCCCAAAGAAAGGATTCAAATTGTTGCAGTTCAGATGGAATGTGACTAAAGGATTGTTGGGATTCTAAACACATTTCTATTCAAAAAAACTGTTTTATTTTGATGATTGTTAAGGGCATAACACCCTTTCCAAACCATTATGCAAACATGACATCTATGGGTTCTTACTAATTTGGGAAAATGAAGGGGAAGTATCGAATTTGAGTGATATCATCCTAACAATAAAAAAGTGCATAGGATTAGCGCAGCAAACAACAAAATTGGTCCTAATGCTATAGCAAGAATCTTTAATATGGTTGAAGATCCAAAGGATGAATCATTATTTTCCCTACTCTTATAGCAATAACAAGCAAAGAGTATAGCCTCTATAACATTGTAAAGTGGAAAATAAACAAATATAATATTCTTAGACAAATCTCCACCACGTGGTTCTGGAATATGACATTCCAAAATAAACAAGGAGAATATAATCATAAAGACAATACTCTCCCTAAATAATACACTTTTTAATCCGCGTTCAAACAAAATCATATTATTCAAGCAATAATAAAATAGATTATACGCATAAACACAAAGACAATTTCGAATCTCTTACTCAACCATCTCCCTTTCGAGTTTCTTCTCTTTTTGATTGATAATTGTCATATAATGGATAATCTGATTGAGCAGATCCATCTCTTTCATGTTCGGAGTTCTGTCTATTGAGAAATCAGTAATATCACCAAACCGAGACAAACCACAACGACATTTCACATCAGACACTGCATGGAGATATTTCAAAGGCAAGATCTCCTGCATTGTCAAATCTATAAGAATATCGGCTTCAAAACTGTTGAATCTCGACAAAACGAAATCTTTTGGTTTCATCAGCAAATTCCATTCGTTTGGCGCCATCATCGCTATATTGATGGTTTCTTTCTTAAACTCATCCTTCTCAACAACAGTCCATGCCATAACCTGTTTTCCATCAAGTATGGCAAAGATTTGTTTCAAAAGATCTGGTTTCAAAGTAGATCTGTCGTAAAGAAGAATAACCTTTTTCACTTCTTGCCAGTTCAAAAACTGCTTGTTGCGTTTTTTATTCTTCCACAACTTACTTATTTCCCAGTCGATATATTTCTTTTTTAAACCTTCAAACATAGTTTACTAGTTTAACAAAGCATCAAATTCAGCTTCTGTAATTATCTTAACTCCTAATGACTCACACTTTGCTAGCTTGGATGGCCCCATATTTTCCCCAGCGACGACAAAGGATGTTTTTTTGCTGATAGACGTTGCGTTCTTGCCTCCATTAGCCTCGATCAACTCTTTAATCTCATCACGTGAGTATTTCTCAAACACTCCACTCACAACAATGGTCATTCCCGCAAGTTTATCGCTGACGACGGTGTTGCTTTCAACAGCTTCTAACTGAAGTCCGTACCCCCTCAGTCGCTCTACGAATGCAACATTCTTCTCGTCTGCAAAAAATGAGACAATCTGTTGGGCAATGCCCTCGCCTATCTCATCAATCTGAACCAATTGTTCGATAGACGCTGCTTTTAACGCATCTATTGACTTCAATTCAGCGGCAAGTTTCTTTGCCATTGAAGCTCCGACGGTACGGATTCCGATTGCGTAGAGCACTCTGTCGTATGGCACAGACAACGATTCTTTGATGCTGTTTATCAAATTGTTGGCACTTTTTTCTCCCCAGAGAGGAAGATCCTTTAGATCATCAACTTTAAGTGCATACAAGTCTGCGGCATCTTTAATCAGATTGCGTTTCAACAGCAATTCAATTGATTCATTACCAATGGTAATATTCATCGCCTTACGTGAGACAAAATGAAGGATTCTTCCAACAATCTGTGGAAAACAGCTGTTTTCATTTGGACAACGATGTGCAGCCTCGCCTTCCACTCTTACTAACTCGGCGCCACATTCCGGACAATGGGTGATGAATTTTACTTTTTCCGCAGCGTCAGGATTTCTCATTTCTGTGTTGACACCGACAATCTTCGGAATAATCTCTCCGCCCTTCTCCACATAAACATAATCGCCCACATGGAGATCCAGACTTTCAATGATATCCGCGTTATGGAGCGACGCGCGTTTCACCACTGTTCCTGCAAGTTGCACCGGTTCAAGATTTGCGACTGGGGTCACAATACCTGTTCTGCCCACTTGGTAAGTGATATCGTTAAGACGAGTGCATTCACGTTCTGCCTTAAACTTATACGCTATAGCCCAACGTGGGGATTTGGCAGTAAGTCCAAGTTGTTCCTGTTGAGCTATAGAATTAACCTTCAATACAATTCCATCCGTAGCAAATGGAAGATTCTTTCTCTCCACATCCCAATAGTTGATAAACTCAAACACATCGTCTACGTTATTACAAACTTTATAGGCATCTGAAATCTTGAATCCCCACTTTTTAGCGTGGGCAAGATTATCGGAATGAGAAAGTGTAGGGATATCCTCACCCAACACATAGTAGAGATAAGCATCAAGTTTACGACGGGCAACTTCAGCTGAATTACGTTGTTTCAAAGTACCAGAAGCCGCATTACGTGGGTTGGCAAACAACGGTTCACCTTCAGCCTCGCGTTCCTGGTTAAGTTCATCAAAGACAGCCCAAGGCATAAGTATCTCGCCACGCATCTCCAACGACTGAGGATAATCGCCCTTCAGTTTCAACGGAATTGTGCGGATAGTACGCACATTATCAGTCACATCATCTCCCTTTTCCCCGTCACCACGAGTTACCGCGCGAACGAACTCTCCGTTTTCATACGTAAGAGAGATAGAAGTACCGTCGAATTTCAATTCACAAACGATTTCAAATTTCTCTCCTTCAAGAGCTCGGCTGACACGATTATAGAAATCCTGGACCTCCTCCTTGGAATATGTATTTCCAAGTGAAAGCATCGGATATTTATGCTTCACCTGAGTGAATGCCTTGCTGATATCACTTCCAACACGTTGTGTAGGAGAATTGGCATCAAACAGCTCAGGATGTTTCTGCTCTAGTTCAATTAGCTGGTGCATCTTCTCGTCGAACTCCTGATCTGAGATTTCAGGAGCAGACAGCACATAATACTTATAATTATGTGCATCAAGCTCGGCACGCAACGAATATATCAAATCTTTATCGTCCATAGACATACTATTCATTTGAACGATTAAATTATTTTTTTGTATCACTATCAGAAGGAGTCGCGGAGTCAGATTTTTCCGAATCAGAAGAAGGCTGAGACTCTTCAAATCTCTTTTCCGCTTCTGCGGCCTTTGCAGCCGCTTCTTCCTCCTCTTTCAATCGTCTCTCTTCCTCTTCTCTAGCAATTCTCTCAGCTTCTGCCTTAGCTTTCTCTTCCGCTATACGCTGACGTTCCTCTTCAATATTTGTGTAAAAAAACACCATTTCTGATTTGTCGCCAATAGCTGGAGTTATAATCACCTTGGCGATATTGCCAAGTCCATTATACTCATACTCAACCACCATATCAGACTTTACGACTTTAGAAATCTTTAGATCTCCTGTATAGTCATAACTTTCTTGATAGCTTTCGCTCAATCCTTCATAAGCGACATGGCTCAACATATTTTTTGAGCCACCTTTCATATTTGCAAACGGTTTGAATGTCAACAAATAAGAAGAAATCAAATCACGGCTGTCTCCATTGATTTCGTAAATTTTCTTTTCCTGAAGATTATTTACACGAACTAACGCTTGGTTTTTATTCGCCTCTACGTTATAGACATCCCATGCCATTTTAGACGACAACTTCTCATCTTTCACCAAGCATATCGGATTCATTACAGAGGCCTCGTAGTCAGAGTATTCAAACGTAGTCTCTATCGTACCTCTGCCCGACTTCCACTTTATTGAGCTTAACTTCTTAAACGGAGTATACGTAAAAATAGCATTTTCCCTTCCTCTTCCTCCACTTTGAGAAGCCATACTTGGCATTGCATTTTTGTAGACCCACGTCAAAGACTCTTTTCCAAACTGAGTCTTTGCATTCATCGACACAGGACCATTATGCCCTAGCTTATAAACAACATTATCTCCGTTGCTAACAGTAATTGTACGTTCAGTCTCTTTGCCATTAAGATATTTCAAAGAGACCTCAGCTGTCAATTTTCCCTCAGCATCATAGAATTGTTGACCTTGCAACACACTCATCGAATCACTTAGAAACAATATTTTCTCTACTTTATTTCCTGTGGTAATCAACACACTGTCCAACCTGTCAATTCCCTCTACCGCCAAAAAGCTTGTAGGATGAGATTTATAAGGAGGCAAACAAATTTCCTTATGCATGAAAGATCTTTCAAGAAATTCACGCGATGACAATGGAATTTCGTATGGAGTAGCAGTAGGTGTAAATGCAAACATCACTTCCCTGCCATTCACTCTCGCCATCTTGTTCATCGGATACTGATACACCTGCGCCGTTAGAGCAAGCGATGACATAGAGAAAAGTATGTTTAAAAATAATCGTTTCATTATCATATCAAGTTTATTACGCAATTTACAAAAAAAAGACCAATTAATAATATCTATCCTACACTTTTATAAAAAAATTCATGTTTCATTACACCGGCATTTTGCAGAAACCTTCATTCTAAATCTAGAAAAATTCATAGTCTTAACATCAAGTGTTAACAATGAGTCAGTTAGAAGATCGCCTATTCCTGTGAAATATTTTATCACTTCCGTCGCCTGAATAGAGCCGATGATTCCAACAGAGGCTCCTAGCACACCTCTTTTTTTTGATGGCTCATCATCTTCATCAAAAAGGCATCTATAGCATGCAGTCGACGGGAGATGTGTGAACACTCGTCCGCTGAATTCAGTTATTGACCCATGACAAAATGGCTTCCGCAGTTTTACACAGACATCGTTAATCAAAAACTTCGTCCGATTATTATCTGCACAGTCGACAACAAAATCATAATCTTTTGTTATTGATTCTGCATTTTTCTCATCATAAAAAAAATCATAAGTGACGACTTCTGTTTCAGAGTTCAAATCCGCAATTCTCTGTTTTGCTGAAACCACCTTTTCAACTCCGACAGATGATTCTGAATGAATAATCTGGCGTTGGAGATTTGTCACGTCAACAACATCAGCATCAATCAAGCCTAATCTGCCAATCCCCGCAGAAGCTAGATACATAGCCACTGGAGAGCCAAGTCCACCTACACCGACTATCAAAACTTTTGCATTCAAGAGTTTCTCCTGTCCATCACGCCCAAACCCATCTAAAAGAAAATGTCGTTCATATCTATTCTCTTCCATAGGCTACCATTTATCATGTCCGTAATTAAGATTGAAAGACAATCTCAAACCGAAATTCATAAATAGGACATTGCTTACAATCTTTTGATTAGTCTTGACATTTTTACTTGACAGAATACTCTCAGACACCAATTCCACTGGCACCGACTTTGAGACAGTCAACATTGTATTGGTATCATAAGTCTCGATATTCTTATAATGCGTGTCCTGTGATTTTTTTGCTGAAATTCCAAGGAAAGCGAAATCACAATAGCCGCCAATACTGATCGAATACTTTTCTCCAATAGGAAAAGAATATTGAGCATCTCCTGTGAACATAACAAAAACAGGAGTTTGCTTGAATGAGCTTACTTCGGAAACCGTTTCAAACTTTCCACATCCAAGCACCCACGAATCATCAACGAAAACATCATAGTCAGGATAATATGCAGTCTGAACGACATCGTCAGCCTCCTGATCATAATTGACCTTCAATGGGACACCTACTTTCAAACCTATGCCACAATCAAATTTGTTTTCCTTGAAATCCAACATGATCGGCACTTCAAGCTGTAGATGTTTCAACTCTTCTACTACCTCACCTATTGAATATTCATAGTGTGTCTCATCCAACTCAGAATCAACGATTGTATATTCATCGGAAAAAGACCCGACCTTTGCAATAGAAGTGGAGTAAACCAAATCGATTCCTGTTTTAACTCCAAAATAAGGAGAGAAAAAGTGAGTGTAGCTTGCTCCGAATCCCCATCCACCTTTCTGGTCAAAATCTACAGCTTTAGAATTCATTCTAAATCCGGCAATTCCTCCCTGAGCAAAGAATGAGAAACGATGATGCATAAATGGAACCGGTTTGTGAACCTTGGATGAATCCACAAGTCGGCCATCCAAATCAGGGAAGAATTGGTAGGTATAAATCCACGATTTCTTTCCGACATACATTTTGGGATCAACAAGCAACGACGTTTTCGCTGGCTGTCGACGAGGATTGCGAGCAGACACAGTAGATACCGACAGAAGCATAAGCAACGTCGTCACAACTATTAGAATACTCTTTATGTTATACAAACCTCTACTCATAATCTCAACACAATAACATAAATTATTTCACCAGAAACTTCGCTGTCAATACCTTATCAGAAACTGTAGTCAAACGAACCAAATAATATCCAGAAGCTGTCATTCCTGGAATAACAATTTCATTTGATGTCGCAGTAGTAAAATAAACCTTTTCTGCCATCATATTGAACACCTCAACTTTAGTGCCCACAACTCCCTCAACAGGGAAATCACAAATGATGGTTACTGGCTGTAGTTTTCCTACCGGATTTGGTTGCGGCGAAATTGAATATCCATGGTTTTCATCTATACAAACCACATCAGACATATATTCATCGCCTCCATCAATGACTATTCCTACCTGATAACAGCCATCCAACTCCTTGTCTTCTGTGAAGTATGATTCAGATGTAGTCGACACCAATCGCTCATCTTTATACCATTTATACTTGACATTAGATTTCAACTTGAATTTGTCATCATCCAATATGACGTCGTTGCAAACCAAAATCCAATTATACTTATTTACAATTACAGGATATGGGAAACACTTGTTCACATTGAGCATGACATGAGTGAAGCTGTCACATCCCATCTCAGCTGTCTTTGATATCTTGATGACTTCAGCCGAATCAATATATGTCGAATCCTCATAAGTGATACGCAGGCAACTATCAACATATATTGTATCGTGGACAGGCATCACTAAATTGACAATATTAGCAACGATAACACCACACTTGTTTTCCGCTGTAGACGAAATAGTGTCATATACGACTGTGTCTGAAGTCAAATGTAAATCACGATATGAAGCATAACCCAATTGAGAGTCAAAACACTCGAACACATCAGTCGATCTATATGATGGATAATCAACATCTATCTGCTGTATCAACTGATATTCACATCCCTTATCTGTAAGTTTATCAACGTAAATAGTCGTATCGTGATGAACATAGATCGGAATACCTCCATTAAAATCCTCGTCGACAAATTTAACTTCATTACAACCAGACATATAATCAGTGATGTTCGGCGATGGATGAATAGTAATGTCGACACTGATAATACTGTCGCAATTATTTCTGCTCAACAAAGTATCAACAAAGAATACAGACTGCTTATACACTTTTCCATTTCTGACGATTGAATCACAAGACTCCATCACTTCGGAATGGTTATACTTAGGATATACAGTCAATATATAATTATGTATAGAGTCACATTTTGTTGCTCCGTTGACAACGAGGCTGAATGAAGCCGCTTTTTCATTCTCTGATGTATATGTGTCTCCACGGAATGACAACTCACCACAACCATGTTCAAATATAGTGTCACGTGGAGTCGGAGTGATATTTACATGCCACTCTTTGTAATTGTCACAACCTTCTTCATTCTTGTTCAATATCTGACGCCATACACCAGACTCATTAAATTCATGAGGATAATTTCCGTTCAATTCATCATATAGAGTAGTGTCTCCACACGCAGACAAGATAGTCACGCTTCCTGTTGATTTTGGAACAGTCACGTCGACAATAACCACACTGTCACATCCTGTGTTCTTCATCTGGAATGTGTCAAGGAACTGTATATTATCCGTGAATGTCATAATCTCACCTTTTGAATTTGTATATTTCACAGAATCACAAGCACTAAGTCTATTTGTCTCACGCAATGACTCTGGATAAGAATTGTTGACTGTGATATTTGTTGTCAAAATCACACTGTCGCAATCACAAACATTACTCTTTAATGTATCGACAATTACAGAAGTAGACGTGATTGTCTTTGCCGTACCATCAAAATCAGTATATATAAATGAATCACATGTAACAACTGGATCTGCCGTGATATTTCCTACACCATGAACAGTCAACCACAATTTAGTCGTATCCATACAACCTGGATTCAACACATTTGGCTTTAAGAAAATCAACTCAGCTGTTTCTATACTTGGAGTCTCAACAACTACATCAACAGGAACATTGTTGTAATTCCAAACTGGAATTTCCGAATGATATTCCTTGCATGCGTCCAATTTTTCAAAGGTTGTTTCTACTGGAATAATATTTACTTCTGTCTCATAATAAATATGACATCCATATCTATTAGTCAAAGTATCTTTTACAATCTGAGACGATTCAATCAATATTTTCTTTCCACTAGACTTCTTGACATAAGTGTAAGGTCCACAATTGTTCACAACAGGCAACTTTTCTTCAGAATCATGGCTTATATGCACCGTCACCTTACGGATGACACTGTCACACAAACATACATTACTCTGGATTTTGTCTATCAAAACAACACCATCGTCCACAACCATCTCCTGACGTCCATCATAAAACTTGTGCACATAGTTGTCGCAAGCATAGACAACAGAATCGATTTCTACAGGTTCGATAATACGAACATTATAAATCTGTTTGTTTTCACAACCTGTTTCCGTTGGCATAGAAACTTCTATTATTCCAGAAGTTTTCAAAGTTTTACCTCCTTTAGTATAGGAGCCACAAGTGTCGACAGTAAAATGTTCAACAATAGAAGAATTAATATTCACCTTATAAGGCTGGAATTGAACACGACATGTTTTAAACAAATTCGGATCTACCTTTTCTACGACAAATGAAGTATCTTTTGAATATTTTTTTCCTTCAATAGTCACCTCATCACATCCATTTTTTACAATCTCTTCAAAAACTGTTGGATTATCTACTCTAATTCTTGTTGTTTTGACAATACTGTCACATCCACAGTCGTCTGTTGATTTCAAAGTATCCTTTATAGTATAATCCCCAGCTTCAAGTACAACCGTATCACCATTTAGTTTTACAAAAGAATAAGGGGCACATGCCGTCAAAGGCAATAAAGAGCTTTTATCTGTTTTTTTATGTATGTATACATGAACAGTCCGTTTTGCAGGACAAGCACCTGTTTTTTCAAATTCATCTACGTAGTCTTGAGACCTCTCAAACAATTTCGTTTCTCCAGACAATGTTTTATACACCACTCTGCCACAACCATGGATTGTAGTGTCATTGTAAGTTACCGGAGTAAGGATAGTGACATGATATATCACAGTAGTGTCATTATCACATGATCCTAGATTATTTCCTCTTCGTGTTTCCTTATAATCGCCACTCTCTTTCCATTCCTTTTTCTTGCCCTTATACTCATAAATATATGGACCACAACTTACTATATTTTCCTCACGTGTCGGTTTTTCGCCAAGCACATGATGAGTAATCTTCACTTGAGAAGGACATTGACATCCTTCAATTGTAGAAGCCACACGTACAGTATCATAAAAAGGTTCTGTCGTAGTACAAACGCCATCTGGAGAAGTCGTACAATCATATTCTATTACTTCACCACAATGTATCTTGGTTGTAATGACAGTATCTGGCACCGCAGCCTTTACACGATGCTTTTTGATTTCATACAACATTCCACCAGGCACAGTAGGATTTGGTGTCTTGACAGTGTCTGTTATAGTTGTATCTTTTAAATAGGCGACTTCATTGTAGACAACAGGTCCACAACTCCACTCCGCATCCTCTGTCTTAGTAATCTTGATTGGTATTACATATTTGACTACAATTGTAGCGCTATCACATGACGGATTATCTTTATAACCGATACGATCCACAACCAACTCCTTTGGTTCCAAAACATATTCAGATCCGACACTGACGGTTTGTGGTGAACCCACTCCTGTTGGAGTATAAGTGTAAGACATTTCTCCAATGCTAAACACTTTCAATGAATCTTTTGCAGGAAGCGTAGGATATAGTTTTACTTCCTGAATGTTATAGGTCATACAACCACTCGGATTCTTGAATGATGTTTCATAAATTCCAGAATGATCATAAGTAATGCCTTCTCTTACAACAATATTAGCGCCACAACCTCCTTCTAATAATGGGAAAGTGTCTCTTTCAGTTTTTCCAATCTTTATGACAACCTCCTCATTTGAACTATTGATATAGTTACCATTATCTGCAGGGAAAAACCATCTGCCATCATATTCCACACTGTCACAACCTTCCACTATCTCTGGACCAGAAGATGAACCTTCACAAATTGTCTCTATCTTTCCGTAGGCCACACGGGCTGGATCCATTGGGTTATAAACAAATGCTCTATAAACAGTTGTTTTTTTCTTATCAAATTTGTAATCTTCATGGAAATTAATTCTATTTCCGTCTGGTTGATTTATAACGCTTGGCAATCTCTCCCACTCTCCATCTCCAACCTTAACCTCAAGACCATGAATCCAACCTTCTACTGTCTGATCGTCAGTAATGAATTTTAATTGTCCGTTGATTGTTGAAATATTTCCCGATTCAGAATGAGATAATGTATAAATTCCAGGATGACAGAATGGCTCCACATCATACGACTCGTCTACCATAAAACGAAGGACTGGCAATGTGTCGTTTTGAGACTCCACGTCTTCACGCCATTGATTTTCGCCACTTAAATTTGCGATATGATAATCTCTTAATATTTCAGCGAAACAGCCGCTATGCATAAAATCTTCCTGAGCCTTCAACAATTTATGAGTGTTCTTATATTCTTGTGAGAAATCAACACCATCCTTTAAAATTGGCACAAAACCCTCACCGTACGCATTTTCATAACAATAACATGATTCATAAAAACGTTTTGTCTCATCTTCTTTAGACATATCACGTCCAACAAAGAAATCTACATTGTCACGTTTCGTATCATTGACACTGATTTGAGGATACGCATAACAATTCTTCACTGTTATCTCAGCATCTTCAGCGACCACACCGATAAGTCCACCAAACACTCTGGCACTTTTCCAGGTATTGCCATCATTATCAAATACAGAGAAACAATTTATAAAAGATCCTTTATTGATTTTTCCACACAATCCACCAGAATTCACGACTTCAATCGAATTCGATGGTATAAGGATTCCGTTAAAACCACAATTTTCAATCGTTCCTCCATTTTGTTCTCCTACCAGGCCACCGACATACGAATCACCTGTCAGAGTCACATTATAAGAAAAACAGTTTTTTATATCACCTGAATTAGAGCCACAAAAAGATCCCACACTTTCTGCTCCATTTGTCGGCGTATACTCACTATTTCTTACACTACAATTAGTTATAGTGGATCCAGCATTGTTGGCAGCTAATGCTCCAAAAGAAAAATGACCAGAACCATAAACCTTTGAATTGTTAATATGACAATTTGAAATCTCCGCATTTTCAGCTACACTTGCGATAAACGAGACACCTGTTGGATTCATTCCATTTTGAGTGCTCTGCATCTCTATCTCAAATCCTTCAATATTCAAATTCTTGATCACAGACTTTTCTTTGCCTGTACTACCGACCTTTCCAAACATTGAAATATAATACGTTTTCGAATTGATCGGATTTATCATCTTCTCTTTTTTAAGTGTCCAATTAGAAATAGTATTTCCACCTCCGTCATATTCACCTAAAAAATATGTCATAGTTGCAGGCACTCGCAACGCATTTCGATTCCAGTTGAAACTTGATAGCGGCAATGGGGGACGTCCAGCTTTTTCCGACAATTCTGTCAAATCAATATCTTTTGTCTGTTTGACGTATATATATCTATTATTCGTGATATATTCTCTCAGGTCAACCAAATCTGAAGGTTCATCTATGATGTAAGGATCATTTTTCGTTCCTTTTCCTGTCAATGCCGCATAAGATGGTGTCAAAAAATTAAACATCATTAGCAACACTGCAATCATACGAAAAGAGTGCATATTAAGTCCTTTTATGTTAAGTTCCTTGTCCATATTCCTAAAGCGATTTACTTTAATACGCAAATTTAAGATAAAAAACAAAAGTTATCAACATATATATAATTAAAGTTATCAACGAATTTATCAACAATCGCATTTTTTTTCAACAATCAGCCCTATTGTTCAATCTATCACATATTTTATACTCGTTTATTTACACGGAAAAATGTAAAAAATTCTTAAATTTGCACAAATTTGATACACTATGGCAAACAGCAATTTCGTAGACTACGTAAAAATCCATATAAGAAGTGGTAGAGGCGGCGGCGGTTCGGCTCACCTTCACCGTGAAAAATTCACTCCCAAGGGTGGTCCTGATGGTGGAGACGGTGGACGTGGCGGACATATCATCATCCGTGCCAGCAAAGACTATTGGACTTTGCTGCATCTGAAATACGACCGCCATATTTTCGCAGGCAACGGCATGAGCGGAAGCCATAGCAGAAGTTTTGGCGCAGACGGCGCTGACAAAGTGATTGAGGTACCTTGTGGCACTGTGGTGTATGATGCACAGACAGGTGAATACCTTATGGATGTCACTGAAGATGGCGAGCAGAAGATTCTTCTTAAAGGCGGACGCGGTGGCCTTGGAAACTGGCATTTCCGTTCAGCCACAAACCGTACTCCACGATTCGCGCAAAGCGGTGAGCCCGGACAGGAGCGTATTGTCATCCTTGAGCTGAAGGTGTTGGCAGACGTTGGTCTGGTGGGAAAGCCCAATGCAGGAAAAAGCACTTTGCTTTCATCTATTTCAGCCGCAAAGCCAAAGATTGCAGACTATCCCTTCACCACCCTTGTCCCCAACCTTGGCATCGTTGCCTACCGTGACGGAAAGAGTTTCTGTATGGCGGATATTCCAGGCATCATCGAAGGAGCAAGTGAAGGTAAAGGTCTCGGATATCGATTCCTACGTCATATTGAAAGAAATGCGATTTTGTGTTTCTTGGTTCCCGTCGACACAAATGATATCGTGGAAGAATACAATACTCTTTTGAAAGAGCTTGAAGCATACAATCCAGAACTTCTTGAAAAACAACGTATTCTTTGCCTTTCAAAGTCGGATATGCTCGACGACGAATTGAAAGAATTGATTTCTGAACAGTTACCAAAAGACATCAAATATTGCTTCATATCATCTGTGGTCGGAACAGGTTTGACTCAGCTTAAGGATATGCTTTGGGAAATGATTCAAAACAACACTCACGAAGTGGAATCAATCACCCACCGTAATCTCGACGCAGATAAAATCCGCTATGATTTTGACGACGACGATGATTTCAGCTACGTCGACGAAAGTCCTAACGACGACAATTATGACGAATATGAGTTTGATGAGGAGGTTTATGAAGATGTCATGAATGGCAAAATTCCATCTAAATTCAACGACGAAGAGGTTGATGATGACGAGGAACTTGTAGACTATGTGGAAGACGAGGATGAAGAAGAAATCGTCGACTATATTGAAGAAGACGAGGAAGAGGACAAACAAAACAAATAAATAAACAACAAAAACATGAAAGCAATTAAAATCATAAGAAATATCGCAACTGCGTGTCTGTTAGTATCTTTTGCAAGTTGCAACAACACATCAAAAGCTCCTGAGTCGAAAGCGGAAACAGAGGAGACGAGCAATTTGACGAAATTCGACGGTTTTGACATCTACGTCCCAGAAGGATACGAAGCGACAACATATCCATTTCCAACAATTCCACTGGTTTTGGAGAAAGGAGATGTCATGATTGATGTGACAAAAGCCAACACACAGGAAGAATTCAAGACTTTCGCAGAAAATCTGCTTAATTCAGACAGTCAGGAGTATCCTGAATTCCGTCTCATTGAAATTTCAAAGCAGGAAGGAGTATATGAATTCATGTTCTCTGCCAAAACAGATGAGGAAGAATTCACAAAGATTTCAAGAATTGTCGACGCAAAAGACGGTCTTGTCTACCGTGTCAACGGCGATATCTTCCCAGAAAAGAAAGACTCGGTAATTGCCATTGTCCGCAGTTTCCGCCCTACTGATTTCAAGGTCAACACAAAGATTCTTGACAAAGTCAGCGAAATTGCAGAACAAGAGTCTCAAAAAATAGAAAACGAAAGAAACGATTCAGCTGAACAATGAAAATAGAAGTTTTCGTTTTTAACCCTATTCAGGAAAACACTTACGTAGTGATTGATGAGACTACAAATAAATGTGGTATCATTGATGCTGGTTGCCGAAGCAGAATGGAAAAAGTGAAACTGAAGAAGTTTATCGAGCAGAACGGGCTCACTCCCGTCGCACTCCTTAACACACATCTTCATTTCGACCACATTTACGGCAACAAATTCATCCTTGAGACTTACGGACTAAAAACATACGCAAGCCCCAAAGATCAGTTTTTCATCGACACTTTCATCGATCAATTAAATATATTCCAAATGCCTGCCGACGAACAAGCTCCTGAAATCGGCACAAAAATCAAGGAAGGAGACGTGATTGAAATCGGCAGTATCAAACTGCAAGTGATTGAAACTCCAGGACATAGTGCAGGAAGTGTATGTTTCTATGCAAAGGAGCAAAACGTTTGCTTCACTGGCGACACTATCTTCAAACAGTCGGTGGGAAGAACTGATTTTCCTACAGGAAGCCAACGTGAAATCATGGAGAGCATCACAGGCAAATTGCTACGTCTGCCTGATGATACCATTCTATATCCAGGCCACGGAGAATCAACAGATGTAGCTTGGGAAAAATTAAACAATCCATATTTGGAATATTAAGATGTCTGAACTGGAAGATAAATGGAACGAAGTCATCCGTCGCGCAGAAACGACGGATGCTCTTTTTTGTATCTTCAAAACACGTGGCGGAAAGACGCAATTCTTCGCATCAAAAGAGTCACAACTAAGCAATTACACGCCAAACACAGATGGATTCATATTGTCATCATTTGAAGAAAATGAATTGAAAATGATCCACAACGACATCTCTTTTAATCTAGATTCTGAAGTTGACGTTGCTCATTTCGACGAATATATTAAGCTACGTAAAAAACTTAATCCTACATCAGAAAAAGATTCTTCCACATCTGAAAAAGCGTACGAACAGTCGTTCGATATTGTGATGCAAAAATTGCAGACAAAAGAAGCGACAAAAATTGTATTGTCTGCCAAGCAAAACATAGAGACCGAAAAATCAGCTTTCGATATCTTTTCCAACATCGCATCCAAAGACAGTTACGAACTAGCCTACCTCCTTCACTTGCCTACTGGAGAAACATGGATAGGCTGCACACCAGAGATTCTGCTAAAAAAAAGAAGTGAATCATACTCCACTATCTCACTTGCAGGAACCATATCAAATGATGGCAAACAACAGTGGCATGAAAAAGAAATCCGTGAGCAACAAGTAGTAACCGACTATATAACAAAACGTTTGAATGAGATAGATGCAAACATCTCCGTCGGCACGACATATTCAAAAGCAGCTGGGATGATACAACATCTTTGCACAGACATCTCATTCACATCGTCGGAATCATTATCCTCACTAATCAAACTACTCCACCCCACTCCTGCAGTGTTGGGATACCCAACGTCGACTGCATTATCAGCCATAAAAACTGCAGAATCACATGAACGAGAACTTTATTCAGGAGTCGTTGGATTCCAATCTTCATCAAAAGGAGAAGCCGACATTTTTGTAAACCTACGTTGTGGAAAACTACACCAAAATTCAATCACATTATTTGCCGGCGGCGGAATAATGCCAGACAGCACAAAGGAAAATGAATGGAACGAAGTGCAGATGAAATTCAAATCGATAAGAAAATCATTTTTCGAATAAAGACATCCCTTCAAAACAATACACAACACAAACAACTTCCAAACAATCCGTCATCAAAGTCGAACAATCTACGAATATTAATGCATAAATCTCTTAATTCCAAACAAATTTTATGCATAAAAAACACAAAATATTTTTATCAAATAGAATAATTACATATATTTGCAATTCGAAAAGCAAAATGTTTGTTTAGATTTTTAGAGTATATGATCATTACTTAAACATGATTGTTTGGAATTAGTCCACATGATTTATCATATCTAAAACCAACTTAATTTTGCAAGCATATCCCAAAAGGACTACGGAGAGTTCATTCTTTTGGCCTATGTTATTGTACTATTGTTTGGAACTCTCCAAGAAAAAACTCTAATTATGTTTTCAAAACTATTAAAGATGGGAGCATGTGCATCCCTAGTATTATCGTGTGCCGTTTCTAACGCAGAGACAATCGAAGGAGACCTTAACCTAGAAGGAAGTCTAGTAGTAAAAGGCAAGTCTAATTCCATTTATAATGGACTTGTAGTCAACACAGGAAATCTAATCTACAATTCAATTCGTTTGACTGCAGACGATGGTTGGGCTATGATTTCAGCCTACGGTTACAACAACTACGACCCAATGGGATTCCAGGCAAACAAATACAATTTCAAAACAGGAAATGTAGGAATCGGCATTGAAGATCCAAAAGCAAAACTTCACGTCAACGGAGCAATCATCTGTACTGGTTCTTTGGATGTTGCAGACGTTAACACAAACAGCATCAACTCTTCATCAATTCAGGCATCTCAGATCAAAGCCAACGACATTCGTATGGACATGAACAATGTTGCCGACTATGTATTTGCCGAGGATTACAATCTAAAGTCGTTGTCTGAGGTAGAGAACTACGTCAATGAGCACAAGCATCTTCCTGGCGTGCCATCAGCAGCAGAGATGGAGGCAGAAGGAATCAGTGTATCACAGATGAGCAACATCCTATTGGAGAAGGTAGAGGAGCTTACACTACACATGATTCAACTACAGAAGGAAAATGCAGCGTTGAAGCAAGAGATGGAGAACATGAAGAACAACTTAAAATAATAAGGCTGTGAAAAAACTATTGTTAGGCCTATGCATATTCATTTGTTCGGCATCTCTCGCACAAAGCAAGTATTTGTCGTTCAAAGACGGATATGTAAGCCCCAAAAAGTTTAATGCACCACAAAAAAACATTACAAATGGCGAATCTTATATAGACGTGGAATATAAATTCGACGGTGCATACTTAAAGCAAATTCCAAATGGGAATAATAAGGCATACTACAGAATGTATATGGACGATGCTCTATATACTTACCGTATGACCACAATGGAGTTGTATGAGCCCAATCGTATGCCATACTACAAAGATCTTCTAGTATTGAACGAATCTTCTTTCTATAATTCAGCTAAAATAGAAATAATAAAAGAAGAGCATCAAGACTACAAGTGTCCTTTTGGTGATCAAGAAATATCAGTGATTTCAGACGAGTCTAATTACGGACCTATCACAAACGACACAACTAAGAAGTTCAACATTAAAGATCTGGTAAAATTTATTTACATGAGTACATTCAGATCTGTACCTATTGTAAGTGTGAACTCTTACCCTGTTTGGTACGATTCAAATACAAAAACATTAAGATGTTACTCATACATCAAGTATCGTATCACATGGGGAAAAGAAGACTACGATAAAAAACCAGTTTCAACACCAATGTCAAAATTGGCATACGACCTTCTAGGAAGAGTATCGTCGAATCCAGAAATGCTAAAAAATTACGACAGCAAATCTCTTGAAACAGAAGCGGCTTCAAGAGTTTGTGATTATTTGATCGTAACAATAAACGCATACAAGGACGCAGCAGAAAGATTGGCAAGTTGGAAGTCTAGACTAGGTTTCAAATGCAGCATTCTGAGCAAGCCAAAGTGGGAAAGAAACTATAATCCACAATTTGTAGCCGATTCAATCAGAAAATATTGCGATAGCGTTTTGAAATGCAAACCAGACTATCTTCTAATTCTCGGTTCAAACGACGATGTTCCTGCATTTAGAGCACCAGCTTCTGATACATATTGCACGGACGGACATTCAGCTCGCTTTACAAATGAAAGCAGAAACGACGATATGATACGAGGAAGAATCAGTGTCAATTCATCAAAAGAGGCTATCACAGTAGTAGATAAGATTATATCTTACGAGAGCAATCCTCCCGCATCATCCGACTTCTACAATAATGCGTTGGCTGTTTCTCTGTTCTATCCAGATGACGACTTAAAAAATTACGAAGATAAAGGTCAGGATTTCTTCTCTGAAGTGGAAGGTATAAATATTGATTTGAAGAAGTTGGGATACAATATTGAGCACAAATACAACACTCAGAAAGAAGCTATTCCACAATATTACGCCAATGGTGTAAAATTACCAGAAGAGACGTTCACAGAAAACTTGGGATCAAATGATTTCTGGGACAAAGACTCTACATATCTTACAGACTTGGTCAACAAAGGAAAAGCTTTTGTAGTCTACAACGGACATGGTAATGAGACTGGATATAGCCAAACATATTCAGCAAAAGAAGTTGAGAAGATGAATAATGGCAATAAAACTCCAGTTTTCTTCAATTTCACATGTAGTACAGGAACATTTGACTTCAAAGAGAGTTGTTTTGCCGAAGTTCTACTTAAAAAAGAAAATGGTGGCGCAGTGGGAGTTTTCGGAAACTCATATCCTACTATACATGGAGACAGCCACCTAATGGCATCAAACACATTTGAGTCATTATTCAAAAACCAGGATATCTCTGTTGCATGTGCAATTCTTCAAGCCTCATTGAAAGTCGAACTTGATGAGACAAGAAAAATTGGTCACTATTTTGGTGATCCAAGCATGAGACTGTATACTGTAACTCCAGCAAATTTCAAGCCGTTTATCAGTAGAAACACAAACAACAACTCAATAACAGTCAATTCATACGTAAAAGGCTCAAAGATAACTGTTTGTAGCATCGCTGACTATGGCAAATCGTACTACAAGACATACGATGCAACTGACAAAACAGAATTTGTTTTTGAAAATGTCAATGTTCCTTGCTACATCACAATCACAAAAGGCAACTATGTGCCATACGTGACTGTATCGAAAACAGATTTGTATCTTCAGAATATGAAATTGACAGGATATCATGACATTGAGGCAAACAGCATCATTTCTGGAGAAAAAGTGACAGAGGAGACAAAAGAAGGTGCTTTTATTGTTGAAAGTGGAACAACAAAACTAAGATCTTCCAAGACACTGTCTCTAAAATCTGGAACTTCTATTAAGAACGGTGCTTCGTTGAGAGCTAGAAAGGGAGAATCTACTGCCTACGCATATAAAGGCGATGGAAAACCACGTACAGCAGATATTCCGCTATGCTTCTCTAATTTCTCTGACAGATTTATCAATGATGACAAATTCTTCTACGAAGGAAATGAAGGAATTGTCACAGCTATTTCAGACAATTCATCAGATATCAAATCCGTCAGCATCTATCCTAACCCAACTTCAGGACGTATAAATGTCGCTGTTAACAACAGCAATAATATCAATGAGGTTGTTGTTTTGGATATAACAGGAAATGTTTTGATGTCGGAATCAGTAAACGCTAACAATATTTCTCTTGATCTCTCTTCGTTTGCAAAGGGATTGTATCTAGTGAAAGTTGTCACTGCTGAAGATTCTTTTGTAAAGAAGGTTGTGCTTAAGTAAAATCAAATTACTTATTATAAAAAAACGTCTTCCCCAAAAAAGGAAGACGTTTTTTGCTTAAACAATATTCATCTTATTCGTCAACTACTTCATAACCTAAACCGTCAACCACTGCCGCCAACTGCTCTTTCGTCATCTTCCTTCCTTCTTTGAATTTGATATTGACCAAACCTGAATTATGGTCTACTTCACAACTGTCAATTTCATCATTAGCAAGAAAAGCATCTCTTAAATTGTTTGCGCAATGGCTGCAACACATACCTTTCACTTTCAAAACCACCTCACTATTTTCACCACAGCAACAGCAGTCATCATCGTCGTCGTCCTCATGACAATGGCAATGTCCTTCATCGTCGTGATCATGACAATGACAACCTCCATCATGACATCCACAACCACACTCTCCATGGTGATGATGTCCATGAAAGAATGATTTAATCAAAAGAATCAAGAAGACGACGCTGCAAATGATGCTAAACCATTCATTATGTCCTTCCTCACAACATGCAACTGCAGCATTCATGTGGCTGACATCAAACCAACTGCTTGGCAAAAGATAGTCCATAACCAAGCCAAAAGTTATTGCTCCAAGCACTATAGAAACAATGTAAATAACAGTCTGTTTCTTGCCAAATGCTTTGTTTATCACAAGCATTGAAGCCGTGTTTATCGCAGGACCTGCCATCAAAAGCAAAAATGCCGCACCAGGAGTCATACCTTTCATCATAAGTGAAAGCGCAATAGGAATAGATCCCGTGGCGCATGTATACATCGGTATCGCAATGACAAGGACAATCAACATATTCAAAAATGGATAATCCTGTAGTGCGGAAAAGAAATCGTTAGGCACGGCCACAGTAATCAACGCGGATACAAGCAAACCAATGACCAACCATTTGCCGACATCTTCAAGCAATTCGCCAAAAGCATATTGTAATGCCACTTTCAGCTTCTGCATGAATGTAAGATTTTTATTTTCTACGTTTTTAGAAACAACATCCGTCGCCTTTTCATCCTTAAACGACAAATCTGTTACGAAACCGCCTACCAATCCTGTCACTAATGCCGCAATCGGACGAATGATTGCGAATGGCAAACCAAGCAATGAGTATGTGGCAAGAATACTGTCAACTCCCGTCTGCGGAGTGGAAATCAAGAATGATGTACAAGCTCCACGTGAAGCCCCGCTTTTACGCAAGGAGACTGTTGTAGGAAGCACTCCACACGAACAAAGCGGAAGTGGGATTCCAAGCAACGTCGAATATAAAACTGATTTGAATCCAGGCTTTTGAAGATGCTTGGCATATAGTTTCTGTGGGACAAATGCATAAAGCAATCCTGCTATGAAGAAACCAAGAAGCAGATATGGTGCCATTTCCAAAACCAACACCCATAATGAATAGAAAAATTCTTTCATAACATTTTCCTTTTAATTCTTAAACTGAAACAAAAGTAGACGAAGGAAAATGCAACTTGATTGCAAAAAACAAATTAATATATAATTTTGCCGTAAAATACCAACATATTATGATAACATACATCATCATCGCAATCACTTGCCTTGTTTCATATCAGGCATTCAACAATCAAGAGTTGTTTGAAAAATTGTCTTTCAAGCCATACAAGGTAGTCCACAACAAAGAGTATTACAGGCTGATAACCAATGGTTTCGTGCATGCAGACTGGACTCACCTCTTTTTTAACATGCTGACATTATATTTCTTCGGCAGGACTCAGGAGCAAATATTCACCGCTGTAAACGGAGAAATGTCGTTCATATTGTTCTACCTACTTTCGATACCAGCGTCGTCGCTGATCTCACTATTCAAATATAAAGATGATCCCAGATACTCCGCTATTGGTGCGTCGGGAGCCGTAAATGCAGTGTTATTCTCATTTATCCTAATAAATCCATTCAGCATAATCTACGCTTTCTTTATTCCTATAAAAGCCATTCTTTTCGCAATACTATTCCTTATTTATTCATCGTATATGGCAAAGAAAAATATGGATAATATAGGTCATGAAGCTCATATTTCCGGAGCCATCTTCGGAGTGTTATTCACGATTCTGACATTACCGAATGTGATAAACCATTTTATTTCACAATTTTAGACCAACCACATTTAACATATATCACAAATACGTAAGGGCAGGCTAGAAACCTGTCCTTACATATTTATGTAAAACATCGAAGCATTTTTGTTGTCAAATCCTTTATCATAAAAAATTATCATTTCGAATTAAATCTAATTCAAAAGTCAATAATCAAAACATCACACAATTGATTCTGCAGAGGGAAGCACATTGTAACCATATTCCTTCGAAATAGTCTCAATAAAGTTTCGGACGACACTATCTTGTAGATAGGTTTTATCACAAGTCCTTATTTTTTCAGACAACATATCAACGTTAATTTCAAGAATCAAATCATGAAACAGAGTTGTAAGTCTAAAAGACTCACTTATATAAGACACAACTAACCATGCATCAAGTAA